>JADHEF010000006.1_pt1 | contig 285722 bp, 207 predicted proteins | sample 8952391 | NCBI WGS metagenome assembly JADHEF01 (sample SAMN16124439, study PRJNA663245) | bioreactor sludge metagenome | isolation source: sludge (nitrite) | place: India:Bengaluru | collected 2019-02-28 | reverse complement strand
AGCACGGCTAGCACGATGATTTGCGCGTCTACTCATGGCGTGCCTAACATACAAGACGGGAGTAATCTTCGAAACGGGCTTCACATGCCCAAGGGGGACTACCCCTCCGTCTCCTGTCCTATCTTTCCACATGGCCCTGCAGAAAGACACCATGCACAACGCCTGAAAGGCGAAGTTATCCACATTTCCACAGCCGTCCACAAAAGAAAAAGAACCAAAAAGAAAAGCACGGCTAGCACGATGATTTGCGCGTCTACTCATGGCGTGCCTAACATACAAGGGGGACTTAAGAGGGGGCGTCAATGGGCCGTTTTACGGGATTTCTGTTTTTTGGCGCGGGCCACGGCGATGATGAGAACGAATGCGGGCAGGAATGCCCACACCCATCCGGGCATGGAAACCAGCACAAGCACGGGCACCAACGCCATGCGGATGAGGGCCGCCGCCCAGGGGGTCTGGGCCACCCAGTCGGCCACGGGCGGGCTCAGCCGGTAGTAGGCGTCCACCAGCGCCGTGCCTGCGGCCCCGGCGAGCAGCCGGTCGTCACGGAAAAGGCGAAGCCGGTCAATCTGCGGCGCGAGGGGCGTGCCATAGGCGGCGGTGGCGATAAAGCAGGGACTGTCGGCCTGGGAAATACCCAGGATGCCCAAGGCGCCCAACACCACCGCGGCGACCCCGCCGTAGAAAATCCAAATGTTGTCATAATCGACATATTCCGGTTCGCCCTCACCTTCTCCCTCACCTTCCCCCTCCCCCTCTCCCTCACCTTCGCCTTCGCCCTCGCCTTCACCTTCTCCCTCGCCTTCGCCTTCATAGGCCTTGGCCTGTTCGGCGTACTGTTCGAGGGTTTGCCTCAGCAGCCAGGACATGTTTTCCGCCCCGGCAAAACGCGCGGGGAGAAGGGCGGCCACCAGCAAAAGGCACATGAGGGGGATATGGGAACGCATCACGGAAACTCCTGTAATCCTGAAACTGAAGCACCGGGCACGGCACGTCCACAAGCCACAACTATACTACCACGGAGGGGATGATTTGTAACCACGGAACACACGGAAAGGAGAAAGGGAAGAAGCGGCCGCAAAAGGCACAAGAAACACAAAGGGGAAGGAAGAAAAAAGATTGACCACGGAAGAAACTGAACACACTGAAAGGGAAGGAGGATATTTATTGGGGGTTAGAAATCGACGCCGACGGCGGCGCTTGTGGAGGCGTTCCAGCGGCGGTATCCTGAGAAGACGGGATCGTTCATCCAGTCAAGGCGGAAGTCGAGGCGGAGGTGAAGCCGCCCGGAGAGGGGGATGCGCAGGATGCTTTCGCCGCGCGCCGTGATGTCATCAACATCATCGAGGGATGGGTACAGGGAGAGGGTGCTGGTGAGTGTGGTGCTGTTTTTGAACCGGGCATAGTGGCGGAGGCCGAGGTGCAGGCCCGGATCGGTGTCGTATTCCACCGCGCCGCCGTCCTCCCAGCGCTCGCGGGCTACAGCCACCCCCAGGTATCCCGCGAACGCGGTGTCGGCGGGGGGGACAAACTGGTGGAACAGGCCGAGAGTGAGCCGTCCGCCGAAATCGAGGGCGCGGTCCGCGTCCCGCCCGAAATCGAGGCGGGCGTAGGGCGCGGCCCAGCGGTCCCCCGCTCCCTCCAGAAAGAAACCGCCCTCCGCGAAGCCCGGAATCTCCCCGTCATCGCCCGGTGCGGCACGCAATCCAACGCCCCAGTCGAGGCCGTCGCCCCCGCCCACGGCGCCGGCGCGCAGTTCGGGTTCGAGCCGGTCCCGGTCGCCCGCGACGGCGCGGACGCCCGCCCCGACAGACACGGCGGGGGGCGCGCCGGATTCAGCCGCGGCGGGAATGGGCATGATTTCCCGCACCTCGGCCAGGTCCACGGGGAAGGGGGCCTCTCCGCTGAGGGGGGCCACCATGGTCCTTCCCTCCACGACGACGAAACGCCCGTAGACGGCGGGCTGATCCTTTCGGGAGATGACCTGGTTCTTTTCGGTGGCGAGGCTTTTGACGGTGTCGAGGGGGGTCATCATCTGCCCGGAGAGCTGGGTGCGGAAGACAAGGGTGCCCGCCACGGCGCGCACCAGCGTGCCGGAGAGGGTTTCCCCGTTGTTGAGCACCGCGATGTCGGCGGCGGCCTGGCGGCAAAGCAACAGCGCCGCTATGAGCAGCACAACCCGTTTCATGCTATAGTGATCGTACCGCCCCGGCGGGGCGCTTGTAAACAATTCCGGCAAAAATGCCCGCCCCGGTTGCGGCGGATTCCGGTTTGGGGGTACCCTTTCCGGCACGGTTTGCGGCAAAAAAGGCAGGAAGAACATGAGCAAAAACATATGTCTGGCGGCGCTTTGCGCCGCGGTGATCGCGGTGGCGGGGTGCATACCGACGGAAACGCCCGCGCCCAAGGCGGAGCCGAAACCCCTTGCGGGCCCCGGGGCGGCGGACACCGGGACCAAGCCGGAAACAAAGCCGGTGGACACGGTTTCCCAGACCACGCCGGAGGGCGCGGTCCGGTCCACGCTGAAGGTGGACCCCACCGCCAAGCCGAACACCAGCGTGAAGGTGACCCCGCGCGCCGAAGGCGGCTTCGACGTGGAGGGCACCTTCAACCTGCGGGCGGTGCTGGCGCCGGAGACGCCGGGCAAATGGCGCCTGAAGGGGGAATTCTCCATGCGCGAAACGGATTTGGCGGTGGGCGAGCCCATGGTGGCCCCCGTTCAGGACGTCACCCTCGGCGGGGGGATGCAGGCGGTTTCGGGGGACGGCACGTCGTTCATGATTGTGATCCCCGTGCGGCCGCCCGCCGCGCAGGCGCCGGAGACGGACCCGGTGCGGCCCCTGCCGCTGGACTTCGCCTTTGACGCGCCGGAAGGCGCGCATTTCAACATCACCTACGCCCAGATGCCCCAATAGGGGGCGTTGCGCAAGAGGCGGGGCAACGGGGCGGGCAACGCCCGGAGCATTCCCCGAACCGGACAGGAATCCACCGTGACAGAAAGCGACGACAACACCCCGCTGAAGGCCCCGAAACTGCGCGAGCTGTGCCAGAAGTACAACATCCGCTTCAAGAAGGGGCTGGGCCAGAACCTGCTGCTGGACGACAACATCAACGCGATCATGGTGGAGGCCGCGGGGCTGACCCGGGAGGATCGGGTGGTGGAGGTGGGTCCGGGGCTGGGGGCGCTGACGCGGCGGCTCTTCCGCAAGGCGGGGCAGCTTCTTTCGGTGGAGATTGACGCGTCGTTCATGCCCTGCCTGGAGGACCAGTTCGGGGCGATGCCGAACGTGCGCCTGTTCCGGGGCGACATCCTCAACCACAGCCTTGTGGAACTGGTGAACGAGTACATTCCGGGGGACGGCCCCCTGAAGATGGTGGCAAACCTTCCCTATTACATCACCACGCCGATTCTGTTCCATTTCCTGGACGCGCCGATTCATTTCCGGCGGCTGGTGGTGATGCTCCAGCTTGAGGTGGGCGAGCGGCTGGTGGCGGCGGTGGGCACTGCGGAATACGGCGTGCTGACGGTGGCGGGGCACCTGCACGGCACGGTGGACCTGGTGCACCGCGTGCCCGCGTCCTGCTTTCTGCCCCGGCCGCAGGTGGACAGCTGCATAGTGCGGTTCCGCTGCCCGGAGACCCCGGCGCTGCCGGGGCCGGAGATGCGCTTTGTGATGAAGGTGGTGCGGGCGGCGTTCAGCCAGCGGCGCAAGACGCTGCGCAACGCGCTGACCAACTCGGGCGCCTTCGGCGCGCCGAAGGAGGCGGTGCTGGACGCGCTGGACACGGTGGGGATAGACCCCGGCCGGCGCGCCCAGACGGTGGCCCCCGGCGAATTCATCCGGCTGGCGGCGGCCATCCGGGAGCGGATTCCGACGGCCCCGGCGGCGGAGCCGGAGGGGCGGGACGGGGAATAGGCGGACGGTGGTGTTGTTTTTCTTGTTTGGGAGACGCACATGGACAAGCCCCTTGCAGACAAACGGATAGTGGTTGTGGACGACGACGCGGACATGCGCGCCGCGATCCGCGTGGTGCTCGCCGCGGCGGGCTGCGCCGTGGAGGAGGCGTCGAACGGCGAGGACGGGCTGCTGCTGGCGCAGAAGAGCCGCCCCGACGCGGTGCTGGCCGACCTGATGATGGAGGAAATCAACTCCGGCTGCGACCTCGCGCGCGCCCTGCGCGACGGGGGCTACACGGGGGTGATCCTCCTGCTGAGCACGGCGGGCGAGCCCGTGAGCCGCAACATCGAGCCCGGCGCCTACGGACTGGACGGCATCCTGCAGAAGCCGGTGCCGCCCGCGGCGCTGCTGGACGCGCTGCGCGCGCGGCTCGGGTAAGGGGGGCGCATGGCGGCGCGCCCGGTCCCGCTCGACCTGCCCGGCAGGTGCGGCGGACTGCGCGTTTGGGACTACGGGGGCGACGGCCCCCCCCTGCTGCTCTGCCACTGCGCGGGCACGTGCGGCCGGATTTGGGAACCGGTCATTACCCGGCTGCAACACCCCTTCCGCGCGCTGGCGCTGGATTTCCGCGGCCACGGCGACTCGGCCAAGCCGGAGGACCGGCACTGCTACCGCTGGGAGGGCTTCGCGGAGGACGTGCTGGATGCGGCGGAGGCGCTGCGCCTGGGACCGGAGGCCTTTGCGGCGGGCCATTCCGGGGGCGGGGTGGCGGTGACGCTGGCGCGCATGGCGCGTCCGGACCTTTTCGGGGGCATCGCGCTGGTGGACGCCATTCTGGCCACTTCCTGGTTTTTCCCCGAGGCAAGCCCGCTGGCGGCGGGCGCGCGGAGGCGGAAGCACGCCTTCGCGAGCCGCGCGGAGGCGCGGCAGCGGCTGCACCACAAGTACCCCCACGACCTGTGGCACGGCGAGGCCTTTGAGGCCTACCTGGACCACGGGTTTGACGCGCTTCCCGGCGGCGGAGTGGCGCTGAAATGCCCCGGCCGCATCGAGGCGCTGTTTTACGAGGCGGGCTCCACGGAGGGGATTTTGAACCGGCTGGAGACGCTGGCCCTGCCGCTTCTGCTGGTCACCGGCGCGAACAGCTACATGAGGGAGCACGTGGCCGGCCAGCACCGGCTCGCGCCGGAGGGGTCACGGATGGAGGTGCTGCCGGACACGGGCCATTTCCCGCCGCAGGAGCAGCCCGACGCGGTGGCGCGGCTGTTTGACGGCTGGTTCGGCGCTTAATCAGTGGGCGGGCGGCGCGCCGCCGGACACGCGCAGCAGGATGTCCAGCGCGAAGGCGGCGGCCCGGTCCACGGACTCCTCATCCACTTCGGAGAGGCTGTCGGTGAACCAGTTCCAGTGGGCGGGCACGCCGTTTTCCCCAAGACCCACCAGGCTGATTGCGCTCATTCCGCGGGTGAGGGGCATGTAGGCGGCGGTCTCCACGGCGCGCAGGGCCGCCGGATCGAAGCCGAAAGCCGCCGCCCCGGCCCGCGCCGCGGCCACCAGTTCGCCGCCGCAGGCCACCGGGGCGAGGATGCCCTCGGAGGTGGTGTATTTCAGCGCGCCCGCGCCGACGCACTCGATGTTGATGAAATGGACCATCCCCCGGGATTCGGCGAGACCGGCGGCCAGTTCGCGCATGCCCGCCATGCGCCGCTCGTGCGCGCCGGTGGCGGCGAGCCACACGTCGGCGTTTTCCGGGGCGGTGTCGCGCAGAAGCGCGGCCAGGCGCAGCAGGGCGGCGACGCCGGAGGCGTTGCAGTTCGCGCCGCGCACCTCGCCGCGCCGGAACGCGCCGATGAAATGGACCACCGCGCCGAAGAGGAGCACGGCGGCGGCGGCCCAGCGCACGGCGGCGACGGCGGGGTTGGCCGCGCCGTTCCACGCGAGCACGGCGCCGGCCAGGCAGGACGCGGTGACCGTGAGCATGGCGGCGGCGAGGGCAAGGTGGAGCCAGCGCATCCGCGCGGCCACATGGGGCGCGGTGAGGGGGCTTGCGGTGCCGCTGTCGTAGTGGGCGGTGACCACGATGAGCATGGAGGGCTTTTTCGCGAAATGGCGGCCGATCACGTTTGCCGACTCGAAGCGCGGCAGAAGGCGGGAAAGGACCGGACGGCCCAGGTACTCGGCAGTGTAGGCGGCGCACACGGCGGCGGCGTAGAAGAAGGCCGCGAGGGGCCACCAGTGGGCGGCGAGGGCCACCACCATGAACTCGGCCAGGCAGGACGCGGTGACATAGTCCTGGTTGTCAACGGCCTGGAAGGGTTCGATGCCCGCATCGTCCAGCTCCTCCCGGAGGCGCCTGTGGATGTAGCGGGCCGCCTCGCGCTCCCCGTCGGTCTGGGTGATCCGGTGGGCCAGGCTGCCCGCCAGAAAGCGAATGTCGTCCCTGATTTGCTGAATGCCCATTGCGCCGCCCTTGTCCTGCGGGACAAGTATCCAAATTTTCATCGCGGAAGGCAATTGTGGCATGATGGGCCGTCGCCCGATTTTATTGTTTCCGGGCGTTTCCGCGTTCCGGGCGCGGCCTTTGGACCGGCCCGCACACCCCAAAGGACCATGATCATGGAAGTTCCCGCGTTTGTGAGGGGAGCCATCGCCCCCACCTTCACCGTGTTCACCCAGGACGGCGCGATTGACGAGCGCGGCCAGCGCAATTTCCTGGATTTCCTGCTCCAGTCGGGGACGATCACCACGTATTTCGTCCGCTCCGGCATGGGCCTGATGTACACCTACAGCATGGACGACACGAGGCAGATGGCGCGGATCGCCTGCGGCCACCTGAAGGGAAAGGCGGCGGTGCTGGTGGGCGCCAGCGGCATCTGGGACCGGAACCCCGACAAGCTGCCCGATCAGGACACATACATCCGCGAGGGCATCGAACTGGGCAATTACGCGCTGGAACAGGGCGCGGACGGCGTGGTCTACACCGTGCCCGAAGGTTTGAAGCCGCTGGACGGCGAGACCATTGAAGACCTGCTGAAGCGCTATTTCTCCACGATTTGCGCCGCGGTGCCCGGCCCGGTGTTCATTTACCAGCCGCCGGGCACGCGGAAGGACTACGAGCTTTCGCCGGAAATGCTCGGCTGGATGGCGGACATTGACAACCTGCTCGGCGCGAAAGTGTCCACGGCGGACGCCTTCTACGTGTACGAGCTGCTGCGCGGGGTGCGCGGTAAAAAGTTCGGCTTCATTGCGGGCAACGAGACGGCGTTTTACGCCGCGCTCAGCGCGGGCGCGCGCGCCTGCATCGGCCAGGGCACCACGGTGAACCCGCAGATGTTCCGGCACATGGTGGACGCCTGCGACCGGGGCGACTGGCAGGGGGTGATGGACGGCCAGGACGGTGTGAACACCCTGCTCAAACACAGCCCGAACCCCGTGGACTTCATGAAGATGTACGCCACGGAGCAGGGCTTCGACACGCCCCTCTTTGACCGGTCGCAGAAGAGCAACCCCTACATGTCCGACCGGGTGCAGATCACCCGCGAGGAATATGACCGGTTCAAGCCGATATTCGAGCGGGAAATCGCCAAATTCAGCTAAACCAAAAGATTTAACCACGGAACACACAGAACACACGGAAAAGGGAAGAATTAGCCACAAAACGCACAAAAGGCGCAAAACAGGCACGGAAGAAGCCGGTGTGTTTTGCGCTTCCGCCGGGCTGCATGAATGTTTTTTTGTTCTGACTTTTCCGTGTGGTCAGTGTGTTCCGTGGTTAATTAATTTGCGGGAGGGCGGGCATGATGAAGCGGTTTGCCGTATTGATGGTGTGCGCGGCGGTGTTCTGCCTGCGGGGCGCGGCGCAGCCCCCCGCCCCGCCGACGGGCGCAACCGTGAGCGACGAGGTGTTCACGGCGGCGTGCGACGGGACGGAGCAGCGGTATGTGCTGGTGGTTCCGGGGGGCTTTGACGCGGCGCGTCCCCATGACGCGCTGGTGGCGCTGCACGGGCACGGTTCGGACCGGTGGCAGTTTGTGCGGGACGAGCGCGACGAATGCCGTGCAGCGCGGGACGCCGCCGCGAAGCGGGGGATGCTCTTCGTGTCGCCCGACTACCGGGCGAAGACGTCGTGGATGGGGCCGAAGGCCGAGGCGGACCTGGCGCAGATCATCGCGGAGCTGAAGGGCAGGTACGGCACGGACCGGGTCTTCCTGTGCGGGGGATCGATGGGGGCGAGTTCGGCGCTGACTTTTGCGGCGCGGCATCCGGAGCTGGTGGCGGGCGTGGCGGCGATGAACGGCACGGCGAACCATCTGGAGTATGACCAGTTTCAGGACGCCATCGCGGAGTCCTTCGGCGGCGCGAAGCGCAACATCCCGGAGGAGTACAAAAACCGCAGCGCGGAGTATTTCCCCGAGCGGCTGACCATGCCGACGGGCCTCACCACGGGCGGCGCGGACACGGTGGTGCCCCCGGCGAGCGTTCTGCGTCTGGCGGCTGTTTTGAAGACCCTCGGCAGGCCGGTGCTCCTGATCCACCGCGCGGAGGGCGGCCATTCCACGACCTACGGGGACGCCGAGGCGGTGCTGGACTTCGCCCTTGGCGGCGGTGTTGAAAAGTAACCCACCGGAACATCCCCGACGCCCCATAATGATGAATTGCTCACTTCCCCCCATAAACCTCTGTGGATAAAAGGGCAACTGCGGGATATAATCCGGCCATGCCCCGGCGCTCCTGTTTCGGACGGGCCGGAAACTTAACCCGGAGACAGCCGTGTGATCATCGTGGCGAAAATCCTCCGCTTTCTCGGCGTCAAGCTCGTGGTTGTCGTGTTTATCGCCGCCGCGATGACGGGGGCGGCGTTCGTCATCAACTGGTTCAGCGCAAACAAGATGACCGCGGACCAGGTGGCAAAACTCGGCAGGGAGGCCGCTGAACTGGGGGCAACCCTTTCCAGCCAGGACGCGCGCCTGAAGGCGCTGGAAAGGGAGATTAAGGAATTCGAGAAGAAGGAGCCCCATTGGTGGCATATCACCGATGACATGCTATGGCACGAAGAATACGAGAGGCTGAAGGAATTCCATAATCTGCTGGCCGCGCAAAGGGCCAAGACAGGGCTCTTCCGCCAGGAAACGGAGACGGAATGGCGGCGCGGACAGCAGCAGATCAGCCCCGCGTTTTCCGGCCTGACAAACGCGTACCAGCAGACGAAACGGCAGATACTGATCGTGATTCTCCTGGCGCTTGCCGGGCCCACGGCGTGGAAGCTGTTCTGGTACTTCGGGCTTGCGCCGCTGGCGGACCGATCCAGGCCCATACGGCTCCACCGCGACGCGGACCCGGCCGGCCCGGCGCTTTCGACAGGGCCCAACGAAAAGGCCTGCGAAATCCCGCTGACGCCGGGGACACGGCTGATCACCCGCATGGAATGGGTTCAGCAATACCCGCCGACGACCTCCAAGCGGACCCGCTTCCTTTGGAAATGGAAGGCCCCACTGATTAGTTTTGTGTCGGGCCTGGTTGAGATGACGGAGTGGTCCACGACAAACATGGGCGGCACGGACCATGTGGTGCTGGCGTCCGGGATTGATCCCGACAGGTTCATCATGCGCATCGACATGACGGCGCACCCGGGCATCTCGCTGCGGCCCGGATGCGTGATTGCGGTCACGGACTCGGTGGACGTGACGACGCAGTGGCGGTTGTGGAGCCTGCACAGCTGGATTTCGGGCAGGCTGCGGCATGTTATTTTCCAGGGCACCGGCGCGATATTCATCTCCGGATACGGCGGCGTCAGGCCCGTGGCGCCCGGCGACAACTACCGGATCGAGGAGGCGCTGGTGCTGGGCTTTGAGCGGCAGGTGGCGTTTGGCACCGCCCGCACCGAGACCTTCTGGCCGTACTACCGGAACAAGACCTCCCTCTTTGACTACCGGTTCACCGGCGACCGCCATGTGTTCACCCAGCACGCCCTTCCCGCGTCCCTGCGGACCTCCGGCAACCCCTTCATGCAGGCCGTCAACGCGGTGCTCAACGGTGTCGGGAAACTCATCGGTTTCTGAGGCGCGTTCTGTTTGAGGGTGTCACGGCGGGATGGATATAATCACCGCGTTTCACCATAAAACAACAACCGGGAAGGGAAAGGTGCATCCAAAATAATGTTTCACACGACACGCCCGTCCGTGCTGGATCGCATGGCATATTTGGAGCGGATTGACGCAAGGGACCGCGAGGACGGCACGCCGCGACTGCAGCGACTGCGCCAAATACCCGCGGTGACCGGCAGGTTTCTGGCCCTGCTGGCGGCGGGCGCGCCAGAGGGGGCTTTTGTTGAAATCGGCACCAGCGCCGGTTACTCGACCCTCTGGCTGGCCCTGGCCTGCGAGGCGGCGGGACGCACCATCACCACCTTTGAGGTGATGCCCGAAAAGGCGGCAATGGCCCGTGAGACGTTCAAGATGACGGGGGTGGAGAACACGGTGACCCTCGTCGAGGGGGACGCGCGCAGGCATCTTGGGGCATGCGATGACATCGCCTTTTGTTTCCTGGACGCCGAAAAAGAGGTTTACGGGGACTGCTATGAGATGGTGGTGCCGAAACTGGTGAAGGGGGGATTGCTGGTGGCGGACAACGCGATCAACCACCGTGAAACGCTGCAGCCCATGCTGGACAGGGCGCTTTCGGATGAACGGGTGGACGGGCTCATTGTCCCCATCGGCAAGGGTGAGCTGGTCTGCCGAAAGATTTAACAGACCGCGCCGTTTCCGGCGCATCACACACAACGGCACAAGGGAGACAAAAAAGATGAGCGAGGAAAAACGGTTCGTCATGTACAACGGCATGCGGGTGATTGAGGGATGGCCGGAGCAAATCGCCGCGGCGCAGCAGCAGACCACCTACCTCATCGGCGACGAGGAGCACCCGCGTGTCCGCTACGGCGACGAGGCGGACGACTGGAACGCGGACGAGGAGCCGTGCCACGACTGCCTTGCGGTGAAGGGGCAGTACCATGTGCCGGGCTGCGACGTGGAGGAATGCCCCGTCTGCGGCGGGCAGGCCATCACCTGCGGCTGCGGGGAGGAAGAAGAGGAAGAGGAAGAAGAAGAGGAGTAACCACGGAACACACCGACCACACGGAAAAGGGGAAAGAAAAGAAATTGGCCACAAAAGGCACAAAATCCACAAAAAGAAAAAGAAACGAACTTCATAAAGGGGCACAAACATGAGAGATGAAGGGGAAGTGCTTGCGTTGTGTGATCGTGTCAGGGAGGCGGCGTACGATCTTCATGGTTATCTGCGGCACGGACACCTGGAAAAGGTTTACGAGAATGGCCTGACACACCGCCTGCGCAGGGAGGGACTGCGCGTGGAGCAGCAACATCCGCTGCGGGTATGCGACAGGGACGGCACCGTGCTGGGGGATTACATTGCCGACCTCTATGTCGAAGAATGCCTTATTGTGGAATTGAAGGCATGCAAGACACTGGCTGACGAGCATGTTGCCCAGGTGCTGGGCTATCTGCGCGCCTCAAACCACCAAGACGCCCTGCTAATCAACTTCGGCTCCCCGGTGATTCAAATCAAAAAATTGATCCTGTAATTTTGTGCCCTTTGTGCCTTTTGTGGCCATTTCCGTCACGGGCCGAGGACGACGGCCTGGGTTTGTTGCGGGGCGCCGGCGGGCCAGCGGAGCAGGGTGCCGCCGGGAAGGGCGGCCTCCAGGTGGTATTCGATGTCGTTTGCGGCGAGGGCGTCGGCGGGGAGTTCGGCGCGCCAGACACCCCGGTTGACGTGGACGGCGGGCACGGCCTGGTATTCGCCCGCGCCGAGGACGCGCCAGCGCAGGACCACCCCGTTGGCGGGCGCGTCACTGAGCACGACGGCCTTGACGGCAATGCCCGCGCCGGGGTCGCGGCTGCCGGGCGCGGCGAGGGTGAAGAGGCGCGGGGGGCCGCCGTAATTGCGCGGCATTTGCGCGTCCTCCGGCAGGGGACTGCCAAGCAACGCCTCCAACTCCGCGCCGGGCGCGCCGAGCATCTTCGAGAAGGTGTGGCCCTCGATGTTGGCGATGTTGCCGAGTTCGCCGGGGCTGTTCGCCGTGGCGATGAGCCTGCGGCACATGTCCGCGGCGGCGTTGACAAGCTCACGGCGCGCGGGCAGCGCCCTGTCCACCGCGGCGGCCTTTTTCGCGTCGGCGTCCGGCCGGGCCTTGGCCGCGCCGAGTTCCCGGTTAAAGGCCGCCCAGGCGCAGTTCATTTTTCCCGCAGCGCGCAGGTATTCCAGCGCGTTCAGCCAGTATTCGTAGCGGTAGCGCGCGCCGTCGCCGCGCACGCGGTCCGCCAGCGCGGCGAATTCATCCACAAAGGCGTACTCGTCGCGGACCAGTTCCCACGGGCGCGAATCGGGAAAGAACGCGCCGGGGCCGGTGGTCCAGGTGGCGGGGCGCGGGGCGCACCCGTCGAGGCGGGCAAAGATGCGCGCCGCATCGTCCCCGACCTCCGGGCCGAATTCGTGGCGCGCCCAGTCAGCGTAAAAGTCGTCGGCGGAGGGGTCTTCGGACAGCATGGGCAGGTCGGCGGCGTAGCCCGCCACCGCGCCGCCACCGCAGTTCACCTTGATGTCAACGCCGTTCCCGGTAATTTCAACGGCGGAAACAACAGGCCAGTCCACCCGCTTCACCAGGCCGACGCGCAGCCGCCCGTCCCCCACCGCCACATTGGGGAAGACGCGGTCCACGGCGGCGTTGACGCCGCCCTCCCGCGCGAGATCGAGGGCCTCCGCCGCCACGACGCCCTGGAGGGCCACGTCGAAGACGCGCCTGCCCATCTCGCCATAGGCGGGCTCGCAGAAGCGCAGGGTGACGGTGTAAACGCCGTTGGGCACGTCAAAGAGGTATTCCTTCGCGTCGAGGCGGATGGTCTGGTAGACCGCGTCGAGGTCCGTCCCGGCGATGTCCGCCGTGGTGTGGGTGGTGGTGACGGGGAACCCGGCGGAGGCGTCGCGGACGCGCCATGAGCCGGCGGGCAGGGCCGCCTGGGGCCACTGCTGGTCCCACCCGGCCTTTGCCAGCGCGGAGAGGGTGGGCGCGATGACGCGGGTGCGCCAGTGGATGCCCATGAGTCCGGTGCATCCGTAGTCCAGGGCGGTCTGCGCGTCGCGGCGCATGCGCCGCGCCCAGAACTGGGGAATGGACATGGCCGGGTCGTCCTCCAGCCACGGGATGGCCCATTTGCCGCGGCCGGTGGTCTTTTTGAAGCCCCCGTCCACGGGCTCAAAGCCGAGCTGGCGGTTGATGCAGCTCATGGCGATGTCCTTGGGCAGCATCTTGTCCAGGTAGGCGCGGTCGAACTGCGGGCCGAGCACCCAGCCGCAGGTGGCCAGCTGGAAGGGCGCGCCCGTGTTCCTCAGCGCGGCGTTCGCCGCGAGCAGGTCGGAGACGGTCCGTTTCACCGCCGTTTCGCTGGTGCCGCTCCAGGTCCAGTCCTCGGGCGTCCAGAACCAGTAGTAGTCCAGGGGATGGGTCCGCATGATGCGGGTGAAGACGCCCTCATAGGTCTCGCGCACCAGCTCCGGATCGGGCGCGACGCCCGCGTCCTCCGCCCAGTCCTTGTAGGCGTCGCCGCCGCAGTTCACGCGGAGGCGGATCCCCTCCCCCGCCACCTCGACGGCGGCGACGGCGGGAAATTCAACGACCTTCCCGAAGTCCACATCGAGCACGCCGTCGCCGACGGGAATGTTTTCGAAGGTCTTGTCCAGGGCCTTGTTCTTTCCCGCCTCCCTGAAAATGTCCAGTCCTTCGATGACCCGGCGGCCCTCAATGGACACGTCAAAGACGCGCGCGCCGGGGGTGTCGTAGGCGACCTCGCAGAACTTCAGGGTGACCGTGTAACGCCCGTCGGGCACCCTGAAGCGGTAGGCGTCGAGGTTGTAGCGGACGCTCTGGTAAAGGGCGTCGTCCTCGGTGTCCGCAATCTGCGCGCCCGCATAGTTCGCGTTCGCGCCGCCCGCGGCGGAAACGTCCCCGCCGGTGGCGGCGCTTTTCGACAGGATGTACGGGGGCAGGCGCAGGGGCGTCTCGGTGCCCATGCAGGTTTTCACGCCGAGCTTCCGCGCGAAGCCGAAGGCGCCGGCGAAGAGCGCGCCGGTGCGGTTGAACACGGCGTTGTTCTCCTCCTCCGTGTCCGGGGCGGGCATCATGTCGCGCAGGAAGTCCGCGCCGTAGGCGTCGTCCTCGAACATCACCGCCGCGCCGCAGGCGAAGTCGCCGGTCTTCTTCGCCTTGTAGCCCCAGCCCGAGGTCTGGGCCGTGTTGAAGTACTGGGTGGGGTAGCTTTTGCGGACCGTGCCGTCTGGGTTGACTTGGTCCTTCCCCCCCACCCACACCGTCGGCTCGGAGAGCGGGTAGGTGTGCAGGCCGATGAAGTTCATCCCCATTTTCGGCAGCTGGCCGATGACCGCACGGTACTCCGCCGCGCCCCACCAGTCCGGCCCCTCGGGGAAGTCGTGGAAGGGTTGGATGCCGCGCAGCTCAAAGAGGGGCCTGCGCCACTCCTCCACCTCCGGCAGCGCCAGCGGGGTCTTTTCGTCCGGGGCCACGTCGCCGTGCAGGTAGAAGCGCATGCCCAGCAGCTCGGCGAAGCGGTAGGTCGCGTGGAGCACCGCCGCGTCGCCGCCGCCGACAAGGTAGAGCTCGCGCCGCGTTTTGCGCTCCACGCTTTTGACCAGGAAGGACTGCGTATCCAGCGCCATGACGCGGTGGTGCAGTTCCGTGTCGCGGCGGAGCGCCTTGACGGCGGGGCTGTCCTTGACGCCCAGGATTATGGCGGGCCGCCGTTCCGCGCTGTTTTGGACGGGAAGGAGTTCGCCCGCGCACTGGTGGACGCAGCGGCGCAGCTCGCGCGCGGCGTAGGCCGTGAGCGGGCCCGCCTCCGCGTCGTGGACAATCACCACGCCCGACTCCGGCGGGTCCGCGGCCCGCGCCGGGGCGCAGAACGGCAGGACCAGGCACAGGGCCGCGAGTGTCGCGGACAGGCGCAACTGTTTCATGGCAAGTCTCCCCGGGCGCGCCGGGCGCGCCGTGTTGACGCCTACCGGGCGCGGAATTCCGCAAAGGTCTCGTACAGGGCCATCAGGTTTTCTTTTGGGATGCCTGCCTGCACGTTGTGGATGGTGTTGAACACGAAACCGCCGCCGGGCGCGAGGATTTCGAGGCGCTCTTTCACCTGGGCGCGCACCTCGGCGGGCGTGCCGAAGGGAAGCACCTGCTGGGTGTCCACGCCGCCGCCCCAGAAGGAGACCCTGCCGCCGTACTGGTCCTTGAGTTCCCGCGCGTCCATGCAGGCGGCGCTGCACTGCACCGGGTTGAGGATGTCGAAGCCCGCGTCAATGAAGTCGTCGATGAACACGCGCACCGAGCCGCAGGAGTGGATGAAGGACTTCCAGGTGGTGTTCCTGTGCATCCAGTCGTTGACGCGCTTGTGGAAGGGCTTGTAGAGGTCACGGTAGGCGTCGGGCGAGATGAAGGGCGCGTGCTGGGTGCCGAAGTCGGTGCCTGTGGCGAAAATGGCGGTGGGCACCTCCCCCACCACCGCGTGGATCTTCTCCCAGTTGGCCAGGGCGATGCCGCACTGGCGGTCGAAAAGCTCGTAGACATAGTCGCGCCGCGCCACCGTGCTCAGGTACCACTCGGCCACGTCGCGGATGCCCCTGGGATGCTTCAGCCAGGTGGCGGGCACGAGGGCGATGTCGCCGAAGGCCGCGCCGCCGAAGTTGGCGAGCACGGCGCGGCCCGACGCGGCGGCGCGCTCCGCCTCCGCCTTGAACCACGCGAGGTCGGCGTCAGAGACGGGGCCGAATTCCTGGAGGTTGTCCTCCACGTTCAGGGTGGCGTCGTCCACCGGCTCCTGGCGCACGATGGCGTCGAAATAGTAGCCGCCCCTGGGCATGCGCCCGCTGGGCGGGGCGGACTTGTCGCCCTCGGGGTACATGAGGAGGTCGCCGTTCGGCTCGGGGTCGGTGTTGAAGCCCTCCGGCACCAGCACGGGCGTGCCGTCGGAGAGCCGCCATTCCTTCCAGTGCTCGTTCCTGAAGCCGAACATGGTGCGCGGACCGCCCAGGGGGACCACGTCCACGCCGAGGGCGTCCAGCAGGTCGGGCGCGATCTCGCCGAGCATCTGGTAAGGCTCCACCACCTTGACCGGCGTGCCCGGCGCGTCGAGGCCGAGGGCCTGGCGCATGAGGTAGACCGAGCTGACCTGCATGCCCGTGACGGCGCTGCCGCCCAGATCCAGCGGCACACGGTCCGGCTCCCGGTGGTTCAGCGTCGCCTCAACCCGTTCACGGTGCGTCATCATGGCACGGCTCCTCTGCGTTGGCCCCCAGTCGGGGGCGATAAGTGCTGACGGGCATTCTACCAAGAAGGAGGGGGAGATTTAACCACGGAACAAACTGAACACACGGAAGGGGGAAAGCATCTTGTGGGGAACATTTGCTTTCATGTGATAAATCATGTTTTTATGGTGCCATCCTCGAATTTCGGGGGGAAGCGGAAATAAGGCGGTTGTTTGCGGCCATGTTGTCAGAAGCCGACACATGCAGGAAATTTGTCACGCCCAAGCTGCAAAAAGCGGGTTGGGACACGGAGCCTCATGCCCTTGCCGAACAACGGGCCATTACGGACGGGCGGGTAGTCCTTGTTGGAAACAACGCCCAACGGCGGCAACCCAAGCGGCCCGATTATCTGCTCCGGTACACGGCGGATTTCACAATTGCCGTTGTCGAGGCGAAATCCGCGGAAAAGCAGCCCACGGAAGGCCTGCAGCAGGCCAAAGAATACGCGCAAATGCTCCGCCTTCAGTTCGCCTATTCCACCAATGGCAAAGAAATTGTCGAGTATGACTTTGCCACGGGCATTGAATCGCGGATGACTGAATTCCCCGCCCCCGACGAACTCTGGAAACGATACCGCAATGCCCAGGGCATTTCGGATGACACCATCGCCACCCGTCTTCTCACCCGCTGTTTCGGAATGATCGATAAGAAACCGCGTTTCTATCAGGAAATCGCCATCAACCGGACCATTCAATCAATCCTGCAGGAAAAAAAGCGGGTGCTGCTCACAATGGCCACGGGGACCGGCAAAACTTTCGTGGCCTTCCAAATTTGCTGGAAACTCTGGGAGACCCGCTGGAACCGGACCGGCGACCATAGACGGCCCAGAATTCTCTATCTCGCGGACCGGAACATCCTGATTGACGACCCCAAGGACAAGATGTTTGTGCCCTTTGGCGATGCCCGGCATCGAATCGAAAACGGCGAAATCGTCAAAAGCCGGGAGATGTACTTTGCCATCTATCAGGCCATTGCCGAGGACAAGAACCGGCCCGGACTCTACAAGGAGTTCGGCCCAGATTTCTTTGATCTTGTGATTGTGGACGAGTGCCATCGTGGAAGCGCAAACGATGAGGGTAACTGGCGGGATATTTTGACGTTCTTTGCCTCCGCCTACCAGCTTGGCATGACTGCCACCCCCAAGCGTAAGGACAATGTGGACACCTACGCCTACTTCGGCAATCCCATCTATCAATACAGCCTGAAAGAGGGGATTGACGACGGGTTTCTTGCCCCTTACCGTGTGCACCGCGTCATTTCCGAATGGGATGCCGCCGGATGGAGGCCCGATGCCGGGGCCATGGATCGCAATGGACGCGAAATTCCCGACGAGGAGTACCATACCAAAGATTTTGAACGGGTTGTCGCGTTACGGGCCAGAACTCAGGCCATTGCCAAACACCTTACGGATTTTCTTAGACGAACCGACCGTTTTGGCAAGACCATTGTCTTTTGCGTGGACCAGGAGCATGCGGATGACATGCGGGAGGCTCTCGGCAATCTGAATCCGGACCTCATGCGGCAGTATCCGGATTATGTCTGCCGGATCACCTCCGATGATCGTGTCATTGGCAAGGGGTATCTGGACCGGTTCAAGGAGCTTGAGACCGTCACCCCGGCCATTGTGACCACCAGCCAGTTGCTCACCACCGGCGTGGATATTCAGACCTGCAAAAACATTGTGCTGGCAAGGGTTGTCGGCTCCATGACCGAGTTCAAGCAAATCATCGGGCGCGGCACACGCATCAGGGACGATTACGGAAAGTTGTGGTTTAGCATTCTGGATTACACCGGCTCCGCCACCGCGCACTTTGCGGACACGGAATTCGACGGCACCCCCGCACTGGTCACCGAAGAGGAAATGAATGGCAATGGTGAAACCATTCCCGGCACCTTTGAAGTCTTGGACGGTGATGCTTCCGATGTGCGCGAACCTTCCCAGCCAGAGCAGGGGGAAATACTCCACGAAGAGGACGGGGAAAAACGCCGAAAATATTATTTCGACGGCGGACAGGTGGAAATCACCACAGAGTTGGTCTACGAATTGGACCCCGGCGGCAAACAACTGCGGGTGGTCAGATATACCGACTTCACAGCGGAGCAGGTTCGGCATCTCTATACCTGCGCGGCAGACTTGCAGGAAGAATGGGCGAATGCGACACAGCGGACGCGTATTGTGGAGGATCTCAGGGAGCGCGGCATAGATTTCAATCACCTCGCGACAGTGACCCACAAGCCCGATGCGGACCCCCTTGATTTGCTCTGCCATCTGGCCTTCAACACACCCCTTCGGACAAGACGGGAAAGGGCGGACCGGCTGAAGAAGGAACGGAAGGATTTCTTTGAACAATACGGACCGGAAGCCCGGGCCATTTTGGAAGAACTACTGGAGAAATATGCCGCACACGGGCCGGAACAACTCCGGCTACCGGAGGTGCTTCAAGTGCCGCCCATCTCGACGCATGGAAACGTGATGGAGATTGCCGACAAGTTCGGCGGGGCGGAAAAACTGAGAAATGCCGTTTCTGATTTACAGACGTTGCTTTATGCAGCCTAGGATATGAAATATGAAGAATTTGCAGCCAGTTACGTGTAGTCAATGCGGCGAAGAGATGGTCGAGGATATAGCTACTGCTTCGCCTCCCTGCCCAAAATGTGGATCAAACCAGCGCACTGTCTGCATGAGCCTTGAGGACCATTGTCCGCCGATACACGACAGAATTGAGGGAAGGGTTGAACCCAAGATAAGAGTCAGCCCTACGTCGAAGAAAAAACGGTATCCTTACGAATTCATAGCGGGCGATGACCTCTGCAAAAAGACGGGTGAATGGATGGACAAGACACGTGTGATAAATAGAGAAAAGAACCTCTATTTTGAAAAGATTCGCGACCCTAAGACCGGTGAAGTTGTTCATAATTGTGAAGAACCACTCGATGTGCATTTGGGCCATGGAAGTGACAAGACATTTCCAGATGAAGAACAATCGAATAAAGAGGAGCCCATGGCGCAATGAATCGACGGAATCCATGTGGTATTTCTCATACTACCGCCCAGCAACTCGGCAGCCTTGTTAAGTCAGCCCGCGACATCATGCGGAAGGACAAGGGACTAAACGGCGACTTGGACCGTTTGCCGATGTTGACATGGGTGATGTTTTTGAAGTTCCTGGACGACATGGAACAAATCCGGGAACAGCAGGCCGTCTTGGCGGGCAAGAAGTTCCGGCCTGCAATCGAGCCTCCGTATCGCTGGCGGGACTGGGCCGCCAAGGAAGACGGGATTACCGGCGACGAACTGATTGCCTTCATCAACAATGATGAGACCCGTCGTCCGGACGGCACAAAAGGCCCCGGCTTGTTTGCCTACTTAAAAAGCCTGCAAGGCAACAACGGCGGCGACCGGCGGGATGTTATTGCCACGGTCTTTCGCGGCACCATCAACCGGATGATCAACGGGTATCTGCTCCGTGATGTCATCAACAAGTTGGGCGGCATTCATTTCACCTCCTCCGAAGAGATTCAGACCCTCGGCCATTTGTACGAATCCATGCTCAAGGAAATGCGGGACGCCGCCGGGGATTCCGGCGAGTTCTATACCCCGCGCCCCGTGGTACAATTCATGGTCAAGGTCATGGATCCCAGACTGGGCGAGACCATCCTAGACCCGGCTTGTGGCACGGGCGGTTTTCTTGTCGAGGCCTACAATCACCTTGCCGCGCAATGCAAGACCGTAGAACACCATCGAATCCTGCAAAGCGCCTCCATTATCGGCGGGGAAGCCAAGCCATTGCCCTATCTGCTCTGCCAGATGAACCTGCTCCTGCATGGCTTGGAGTCTCCCCGGATTGATCCCCTGAACAGTTTGCGGCACCCACTCAATGAAATCGGTGATAAGGACCGCGTTGATGTCATCCTCACAAATCCCCCTTCGGAGGTGAGGAGGAACGGGGTATCTTGAGCAATTTCCCCGAAGATAAGCAGACAACAGAGACTACTGCACTGTTCATGCAACTAATCATGCGCAAGCTCCGACGCCCTCCCCGACCGGGACGTGCTGCGGTCGTGGTATCAGATGGTTTTTTGTCGACAAGAGGAGTCTTTGCACGGGTTAAAGACGAGTTATTGACGCAATTCAGTTTGCATACGATTGTGCGATTGCCCAAAGGAGTCTTTGTGCCCTACACACCTATTGCTACTAATATTCTTTTCTTTGACCGTTCCCATCCTACCGACACCGTATGGTTTTATGAAATTCCAGGCCCGAGTGACAGACAAACTTACTCCAAAACAAAACCTTTCCGTCTAGATGAGTTGTCGGACTGCATATCCTGGTGGAATTCTCGATGTGAAAACAGCCATGCCTGGCAAGTACCAGTCTCCGATATCCGAGACAGGGATTACGACCTGGATATTATCAATCCTTCGCGTGCAAAGAATCTCATACACGACCATCCTGTCGATATCTTGCGCTCCATTGAAACAGAAGTAAGCAAGATTGCAGAACTGGTAGCTAGACTCAAGGCTACTTTCGCTCCAGAGCATTTCGCCTGTGTTGCGTCAGCTCCCCTACGACATATCGGAGATTTTCTCCGCCTTCGAAAAGACTTTATAAATATCGACGATTCACAGAAATACAGTTTACTTACAGTGCAACTTCATGCCCGTGGAATTCGCCCCCGAGAAGAGAAATCTGGTAGCGACATAAAAACGAAGAAACAGCAGATTGTTCGTACCGGCGAAGTTGTTGTCGCAGAGATTGATGCAAAGCTCGGTGGTTTTGGGTTGGTTCCTCCTGGATGTTCTGGAGCTATAGTAAGTAGTCACTACTTCGTGTACGAGCTTGACACTTCCATTGTCAACCCAGGTTTCTTCGAGTGGTGGCTACGCTCCGGTATTCCTGAGCAACTTATTCAGCCTTACGTCAAAGGCGCGACAAACTATGCCGCTATCAGACAACACCATTTTCCTCTGCTACAGTTACGACTTCCAGAATCGGTCGAAGTACAGCAGCAACTAGCACTAGGACTTGATGCTCTGCAAACCGAAGTGGATGGACTTAAGCAGGTTCAATTAGAAACAATTAGCCAACTCGAAGCTTTACTCCCCTCTAGTCTCAACAAGACCTTTAAAGGAGAATTATAAGGATGGCAATACAGGCAAGAAATATCGTTCCGGCTTTTGCCAGCGAGCATCCCCGGCGTGTTTTTGTCCCGTAGGATGGCGACGAGTGGGCTGACATATGAGGGTATTTTACCTAGACGGCTGGTTATGACGCTGTTTCCTCCTAATTCACATGGCCGGATGCGGAACGCGAAGGCCATGCGGGAAGGGGTGAGTTTTTCCGCCCAGGCGGCCCGTGGTTTGCGGAGCCTCAGGCGGTCAGCTCGGCCACCTTGTCGCGGATGAGTTTCTCGATCTGCCGCATCCGCCTTTTTGTGTCCGCCTCCACGCGCATCACCAGCTTGGGCGACGTGTTTGACGCCCGGATTAGCCCCCAGCCGTCGGGGAATTCAATCCGCGCGCCGTCTATGGTCACCACGTCCAGCCCCAGCTCCTGCTGGAAATATTCCGTGGCCTTCCTCACCACCTCGAACTTCCTGCTGTCCGCGCAGTCATGCTCCATCTCGTCGGTGCTGAACCGCTCGGGGATGCTCGCCAGGTGGCCGCTCAGGGGGCGGTCCTCCGCCGCCACCAGCTCCAGCAGCCGCGCGCCCGAATAGATGGCGTCGTCAAAGCCGTACCAGCGGTGCTTGAAGAAGATGTGGCCGCTCATCTCCCCGGCCAGCTCCGCGTGGAGCTGTTTCATCGCCGCCTTGATGTGCGAGTGGCCCGTGCGCCACATCACGGCGTCGCCGCCGTGGGCCTCCACGTCCTCGTACATCCCCCGCGAGCACTTCACCTCGCCGATGATGGTCGCGCCGGGCCTGTCCGCGAGGATGCTCCGCGCGAACAGCGCCACCAGCCGGTCGCCGGGCAGGGGGCGGCCCGTCTCGTCGCAGCCGCCCAGCCGGTCCACGTCGCCGTCAAAGCCGATGCCGAGGTCCGCCTTGTGCTTTTTCACCATCCGGATCAGGTCAACCAGGTTGGCCCGTTTCGTCGGGTCCGCGTGGTGGTTCGGGAAGGTGCCGTCCACCTCGCAGTACAGGGGTATCACCTCGCAGCCCATGGCCCGGTAGAGCGGCACCGCCACCTTGCCGCCCACGCCGTTCGCCGCGTCAAGCACGATTTTCAGTTTGCGCCGCAGCTTGACGCCCCGCATCACCCGCCGCATGTAGCGCGGTGCGATGTCCATCCGCGTGATCGTCACGGGGCCCTTCGCCCGGGGAAATTTCCCGGCCATGGCAATCCTGCCGAGCTTCTGTATCTCCGAGCCGTAAATGGTTGTTTTGCCCGCGCCCACCTTCATGCCGTTGTAGGCCTTCGGATTGTGGCTCGCCGTGAGCATGAGGCCCCCGTCCACGTCGAGGGTCTGCATGGCGAAATACAGCAGCGGCGTGGGCACCTCGCCGATGTCGATCACGTTCATGCCGCAGGACGTCACGCCGTCGATCACCGCGCCGGCGAAGGCCTTCCCCGTGACCCGGCCGTCCCGGCCAACAACCACCGTGTTGAACTTCCGCCTGCCGCGCATGTACGCCACATAGGCCATGCCCAGCCGCTCCATCACCGTCTCGTCCAGGTCAGCCTTCAGCTCCCGGCCCCTCTCGTCCCGGGGCGGCTCCGTGTCATGCACGCTCTTAGCAATGCCCCGGATGTCGTACTCGCGGAAAATTTCAGGGTTGATGTCCATCCCGTCGCGTCCTTTCTTTCCGGCGGCCCTCCGGCCCGCCAACGCCCCATTCTATCGGCATCCCCCCACGCCGTTCCAACCCATTCCCTTTCCCCAACACACCCCGTTTCTTATTTATGTTCCCTGCGGCCCCTACGCCCAGCTTCTTTCTTCGTCCCTCCGGTTTTTTTTGTGTCCTTTGTGGCTATTCTCTCCCTTCCTTTTCCGTGTGTCCCGTGTCTGCCGCTTTGTTGTGTTCTTTCGGTTCAATCTTTCGTCATTCCCTTCTTTCCCCTATTTTTTTTGTGTTCTTTGTGCCCTTTGTGGCTATTTTCTCCCTTCCTTTTCCGTGTGTTCTGTGTGTTCCGTGGTTAATTCTTCTTCTTGCGTTTTCCCCGCCCCTTCATGCACAGTTTTCGCCAACGAGGTATCCGTACCATGGCGTCCGGCACCGTTCCCGGCATCAGCACCGTGCCCCGGCAGCCCTTCATTGACTGGCTGCGCGTCTTCGCCGTGTTCCTGCTTGTCCCCTTCCACACCGCGCGGCTCTTTGACATCTGGGAGCCCTTCTACGCCAAGAGCGAAACCACCAGCCAGGCCATGAGCCTGCTTTTCATCGCCACCTGCGGCCCCTGGCACATGCCCCTGCTCTTCGCCCTCGCCGGGGCCTCCACGTGGCACGCCCTGCGCGTCCGGGGCCGCTCCGGCTACCTGCGCGAGCGCGTCCGCCGCCTGCTGCTCCCCCTCATCTTCGGCGTGCTTGTCGTCGTGCCGCCCCAGTCCTGGTGCGGCGCGCTGACCAACACGGGACACCGGGGCGGTTTTTTGTCCTATTACCCCCAGTTTTTCACCATCAGCGCCGAATGGCCCCTCACCGGCTACATGGGCGGCTTCACCCCCGGCCACCTCTGGTTTGTGCTTTACCTGTTCGTCATCTCCTGCGTGATCCTGCCGGTTGTCTGGCGCTGGCAGAAAGACGGGGAAAGGGGCGCGCGCGCATGGGCCGCCTTCCTTGCCCGGCCCGCGTGCTTCTGGGCCATGCCCGCGGCGCTCATGCTCGCCCAGGCCATCCCCGACATCGGCGGGAAGAACATCTTCTATTACACGGTTTTCTTTCTCTCCGGCGCGCTCTTCGCGGCGGACGCCCCGCTGGCGGAGGCCGTGGAGGCGCGGCGCAAACCCGCCCTTGCCGCGGGTGCGGCGCTGCTCCTCGCGGTGGGGGTCTGCTGGTGGCTGCGCGTCTCAGGCGACGGCCCGGTCGGGCTCCTGCTTGACATTGCCTACGAGGGGATTGCCGCGTGGTGCCTCGTCGTCGCCGCGCTGGGCTATGGAAAACACCTTCTGGGCTTCTCCAACCGCTTCCTCCGTTACGCCGCCGAGGCCGCCTACCCCTTCTACATCCTCCACCAGACCGTCATCGTCCTGCTGGGCATGGTCCTGCTGAACCGGGGCGCGGGCATCTGGGTGGAATTCCTGATCATCTGCGTCCTCGCCACCGTCGGCACCATCCTCCTCTACGCGGTTTTTGTCAAACCCTGGCGGCCCGTCCGCTTCCTCTTCGGCATGAAGCCGTAAACTGCGGGGCGTGAGGCAACTTTGTGGATTACGCGCCCCGCCCCTCTTCGTGTATGATTCGGCATGAAGCCTTTTTACGGCATTGGAGCTGGATGCATGGACGGCGGCGACATAAAAAGCCCCGGCGGGGCGGCTGTGGACCGTATGGACATCATGTTCGCGGCGTTGCTGGGCCTGGTGTTTCTCCTTGTCAAAGTGGTGCAAGCCGGCTTTCCCGCCCTTCAGGCGGACCGGACCACCGTTGACGTCGTCATTTCAACCCCTCTCATCGGTTATATACTGTTCCGGGCGCGCAAGGAGCCCCGCAAGCTGGACGAATGGGGCCTGACCGCGCGCCTGACACCGTCCGCACTGCTGGTGGCGACCGTGATGACGGCCTGCGCCGTGGCCATGCTGGCGGTGTGCGGCGTCGCCGTTGCGGGAAAGGTGCCCTTCGAGCCGCGTTACATCGCGCAAATGATCGGGTACATACCCGCCGCGTTTCCCCAGCAGTTCGCCCTTTGCTCGGTCGGACTGGTGACGCTGGCCAAATTCCGCCCGTTCCGGGGCCAATGGCGGCTGCCGCTCGCGGTGGGCCTGGCCTTCTGCCTTGCCCACTTCTGGACCCCGGCCCGGATACCCGGCACGATCATCCCAATCCAAATGCTGATCACCTTCCCCGCCGGATTCTTTGCGGCCTATTACTTTGCCAGGTTCAGAAGCATCCTGCCGCTCACGGCAATCCACGCCGTTGCTTATCCCCTGCTGAACAACTGGATTGAGCGCGCCCTGTGATCCTTGGGAAACCGCAGCGCGCACCCCATGCCGTCCGCGCCCTCTTCGGCATGAAGCTTTAGTCCCCGGAGAGCAGTTCCACGAATTCCGTAGCACCCGGACCGATCTCCACTGTCACGGACGCCACGGATGAATGAACCCGCCCCGACAGCCATTCCCTGGCCTCGGCGCAGGGGACGCGCGGGGCCAGGGTCACGCGCGCGACGGCGGCGGGATCCGTCACCGCCGCCGATGCGGGCTTTTTGGCCACGCCCTGGTTGTTGACCAGTTCCACCACCCAGCCCTTTGGCGTGCGGTTGACGGCGTACTGCACGGGATCGCCCCCGACAGCGACCGGCAGCAGATCCCCGGCAAGGCGCGCGAGGCGCTCATTGGAAACCGCCGCGCTTCTGCCGGTGGCGGGATTGGTCCACGGCTCAAGCACCTCCACACTCCCCTGCCGCGCCACCCGGCCAAAGTCTTCCCCCAGCGCGTCACGGTGGCGGGGGGCCATCAGCACGCTGGAACCCCGGCGCAGGGCCTTTTCCAGCTCGCCGAGAAAGGCGTCGTCAAAGGTAATGTCCCCGGCCAGCAGGATCACCGGATAGGCGGGCAGCACCTCGGGCGGGACGCTTGTCAGCAGCACGTCGAAAATTTCACCGTACGGTGTGGGGCGCAGGTAACTGCCCTCGGGGTTGTCCGGGTCCGGACTGGTGTGGATGTGGTCGCTGCCGGGGAACAACTGGTGGTCGAAGAGGTCCCTGAGTTCCCGGTCGCCCGCCGTGGGCTCAAGGATGCCCCACGGCTTGTCCATGTATCCGTTGTAGCCCGCCAGATGGTCGAGCACGATTGCCACCGGCGTGTGCGGCACGCCCCGGTCATGGCCGCGCATGAAGGCGAAAACCTCCGCCGCCCTGCGCCCGTGTTCCGTCAGCGTCCACGGGGCCTCGGGCTTTTCGAAAAAGATGGCGATGCTGTTTTCCGGGGTGACCATCGCCGCCCCGGCAAACCAGGCATGAAGCCACATCCGCCCGTAAAAGCTGAGCGAGTGGCCCGCATCCAGCCCCCGGAACACGTCCCCCTCCCTCCGCAGGGGGCCGCTGGTGGTGCATGAGCCGTGAAACCACGGGCTGACCTGCACGGACCAGGGCTTTTGCCACTGCCGCGACGCGCCCCGCGCAAAGGCCAGCTTCGACTGGGTGAAGGCGATGTTCTCGCCCAGCTCCAGGCCGACGCACCGCGCGCCCCATTCCGCGGCGTAGGCCTCATAGTGCGAATGGCCGGTCACACTGATCACGCGGCCCAGCAGATTGCGGCTCCGGTTCATGAAATAGGCCCTGAGCGTGTCGTAACACTCCCGGCGGCTTTGGGGGGGATGTTCGTACCCCGCCAGTCCCGGCGGCCGCATCAGGTGTTTGTAAGCGTCGTAGTCCTTCCCGAAATTGCCGCGCCACCACGGCTCGTTGCACGACAGGTTGTGGAAGTAATAGCCCCACTCGCCGATCTGCACCGAGGTGAACACGCCCGCCCGGTCCATCGCGGCGAGGGCCGCCTCGTTTTCCGGACCCGGCACACCGCGCCCGCCCACAATCTGCATGTCCCCGGCGGGATAGCACACCACGGGCCAGCCAACCCCGGCCAGATAGTCGAAGAGCGGCTTTGCCTCCGGTGTTGGGGATGGCCCAGGATCAAAACCGTTGCCGAGGTTTTGTTCGCGCATCACCTCCACAAGCTGGCGGAGTTTTTCCGGATCGCCGGGCGCGCCGTACATGCTGAACACCACCCCCTCCTGTCCAGGCAGCAGCCGCACCTGATGCACGCCCCCCGCCAGCGCCGCATGGGACGGAAAATCGGGGATCTCCCCGGCGGCCGGGCCGCAAAGGCACCCCGCCAATGCGGCACCCCATGCGGCCATATGCGGGAAAAATACTGTCCTGAAGGTCATGACGCGGCTCCCTTGGGGTTCTGCGGATTGTGCGCAGCAGCGCCGCCGGACGGAACCGGACGGCCCGGTTTCCCGTTGCCCGGGGCAGTATAGCGGAGCCCGGCCACCGGGCAAAAGCATGGGACGCTCAACCGGATTCTCTTTATTTACCCGCAGTCAGATACGCCAGCACCCGGTCCATCAGCGCGTTCGCATTCGCGTATTTTTCCGGTCCCGCCGCGAGAATGTCGTCCTCCCCCTGAACATACCGCGCGGGGGTGAGCTCGGCGCGGCAGTGCTCCACCATGCCCGCCGCCGACTCCGGCGTGGTTTCGAGGTGAAACTGGAGGCCAATCACGGAGCGCCCGAGCTGGAATGCCTGGTTTTCACAGGCGCGGCTCCGCGCCAGCCGCACGGCGCCTTCGGGCAGGTCAAAGGTCTCCCCGTGCCAGTGGAACACCTCGGTCCTTTCGGGAAAGGCGAAACAGTCCGTCCCGGCGGGGGCGACCCCCTCCACGGGAAACCAGCCTATTTCCTTTTCCAAATTTGGGTATACCCGCGCGCCCAGGGCGTCCGCGATGAGCTGCGCGCCAAGGCAGACCCCCAGCACGGGCTTTCCCGAGCGCGCCATGTCCCGCACATACCCCTTTTCCGGCGCGAGCCAGCCGAATTCCGCCTCGTCATTGACGCTCATGGGGCCGCCCATGACAACAAGCATGTCCACGGCTTCAGCGGCGGGCGGCTCCCCGCCCGCATACAGCGGCGTCGCCGTCACGGTGTGCCCGGCGGCCCTCAGGCTTGATTCAATCCATCCCGGCCCCTCAAAGGGCGCGTGCTGAAACACATGGACGCGCATGGGAAACTCCCTTCAAAACGGGGCGGCGGGCCCCGGGAACACCCGGAACCCGCCGCCGGCTTTGGGTCAACAAAGGGGAAGCATCAGATGTCGTAGTAAAGGAAGAACTCGTAGGGGTGCGGGCGGAGGTTGACCGCCTCGACCTCGTGCACCCGCTTGTAGCGGATCCAGGTCTCGAGCGCGTCCGCGGTGAACACGTCGCCCTTGAGCAGGAACTCGTGGTCTTTCTCCAGCGCGGCAAGCGCCTCGGCGAGGCTGCCCGGCACCTGCGGGATCTTCGCCTTCTCCTCGGCGGGCAGATCGTAGAGGTCCTTGTCCATGGGCTCGCCCGGGTCCATCTTGTTCTGGATGCCGTCGAGGCCGGCCATCAGCAGCGCCGAGAAGGCCAGGTAGGGGTTGCAGGAGGGATCGGGCACGCGGAACTCGACGCGCTTGGCCTTGGGGCTGGGCGAGTACATCGGGATGCGCGCGCAGGCGCTCCGGTTGCGCGCCGAGTAGGCGATGTTGACCGGGGCCTCATAGCCGGGGACCAGCCGCTTGTAGCTGTTCATCGTCGGGTTGGTGATGGCGACAAGCGCCGCGGCGTGCTTCAGCAGGCCGCCGATGAACCACAGCGCCTCCTGGCTCAGGCCGGCGTACTTGTTGCCCGCGAACATGGGGTTGCCGTCCTTCCACAGGGAGAGGTGGCAGTGCATGCCGGAGCCGTTGTCGCCGAACATCGGCTTGGGCATGAAGGTGACCGTCTTGCCGTTGCGGCGGGCGACGTTCTTGATGATGTACTTGAAGAGGGTGAGCTGGTCCGCCATGTTGGTGAGCGGGGAGAAGCGCAGGTCGATTTCCGCCTGGCCCGCCGTGGCCACCTCGTGGTGGTGGCACTCCACCGTCAGGCCGCTTTCCAGCATGACCTGGGACATTTCCTGGCGCAGGTTGTGCAGCGCGTCGGAGGGGGGCACGGGGAAGTAGCCCTCCTTGTGGCGCAGCTTGTAGCCGAGGTTCGGCTTCTCGTCGCGGCCCGTGTTCCACTCGGCCTCCTCACTGTCAATGTAGTAGAAGCCGCAGTTGGCGCCCTGGCCGTAGCGGATGTCGTCGAAGATGAAGAACTCCGCCTCCGGGCCCACGAAGCAGGTGTCCGCGATGCCCGTGGAAATCAGGTAGTTTTCCGCCTTCTGCGCGATGTTGCGCGGGTCGCGGGAGTACCGCTCCTTGGTGATCGGGTCCAGGATGTTGCAGTAGAGGATGAGGGTCGGAATGTCGGAGAAGGGGTCGATGGTGGCCGTCCGGGGATCGGGCATCACAAGCATGTCGCTCTCGTTGATCGCCTGCCAGCCGCGGATGGACGAGCCGTCGAAGCCGAGGCCCTCCTCGAACACGTCCTCCTTGATGTGGGCCACCGGGAACGTGAAGTGCTGCTGAAGTCCCGGAAAGTCCATGAAGCGGAGGTCCACAAACTTGATGCCCTTCTCCTTCATGAGCGCGAGGACATCCTTGGGGCTGAGATCTTTGTGCATGACGCGTATCCTTCCTTGTTTACTGTTTCGCCGAAAACTACCGTTTGCGGCCTGTTCCGTTTTTTGACTGTCCGGGAAGCCCAGCCCTCCGGGGCGGGGCGGGTTCGCTAACGAAGCACGGGGTCGCCCGTTTCGCCGGTGCGGATGCGGATGGCCTCCTCCACCGGAAGCACGAATATCTTGCCGTCGCCGATGCGGCCCGTGGACGCCGCCTGCACTATCACCTGCACCACCTGCTCCAGGATGTCATCCGCCACCACGATGTCCAGCTTGACCTTGGGCAGAAACTCCACCACATACTCCGCGCCGCGGTAGAGCTCCTTGTGGCCCTTCTGACGGCCAAAGCCCTTCACCTCCGTCACCGTCAGCCCCTGCACGCCCACCTTGGCGAGGGCCTCCTTCACTTCCTCCAGCTTGAACGGTTTGATAATCGCTTCCACTTTTTTCATGACGTTAAGCTCCTTCGGTGTCCGGTTTCCCGCCGGCCTGCTGGCGGGCCGCTTCCGCCTGCCGGTGCCGCGCCGCACGGCGCATCCGGCCTTCTCGCATCATACCGCAACCGGCCAAGAAACCGTTTTGAGAATCCCGCCTTTCCAGCTTGTGGAAATTGCGCGGTTCACAACTTCCTTATTGCAAATCCCGTGCCACCATACAAGCGGAATCAACATGCCGGAAATGTGCCGCTTTTTGGGGAACGGCCTGAAAGGGAAATTTGCCCGAATAGGACGGTTTTATTTGGTAATAAACGATGTTATTCTTTCAATATCCTAGTGGCCTTGGCGGCCATTCTGTCCGTTTTACCGGCAATCCTGTTCCTACACCTCCGTGGCTTGACCGGTATAAATCCACCAAATGGTAGTTTTTTCAGCTCCCGTCGGCCCGCCCTCCGAAGCACTTTTTCCCCTTTCTCCACAATGGGCCGTTGTTTTAGTCTATTTTGTTCAAACAAAACGGGACATTCAGTCAATAATTTGTTGACAAAATAGCTCATTTTGCGTATTATGGGCTTGGGAAAGAACAGTTTTGGTGGGTTTTGGTTATGAAATTCGATGACATACCCTTGGTAGTTTGGTTCGCCAGCCTCCTGTTCTGTTGCATCGCCTCGGTGGCAATGGGTGAATCCGCCCCCGCTCCCGAAGGCACCTGGCGGCTTGAGTTAAACAACGGCATGGGCATTTATTCTGGCGCCTGCGACCGTGACGGGGATTACATGCTCACCGGCGTGGTGGAATACGAGAAGCCCCTCTCCGGACGTCTCGCCCTGGGGTTGCGCCTGATGCCCCTGTTTGTCTACGAGCAGGAAGGGCGCGGCGAGGACACCCTTTACGGAGGCGGGGGCGGTCTTGCCCTGCGGATGTACTCCGTTAAAAACGAGTACCGGGGCCTTTTCGGGGAGTTGAGCGCCCACGCCCTCGGTCATTCCAACGACATCCAGGGCAACGACTCGCACCTGAATTTTCTGAGCGGACTGGGCATCGGCTACCAGTTCGACAATCCCTGGAGCCTGTCCCTGAAGTACGATCACATATCCAATGCGGGCCTTGGCGGACGCAACTCCGGCGTGAACACCCTCGCGCTGGGGGTGGGTTACCGCTTCTGACTTCGTCTGTTCCTCCTTCGTTGTCCGTCCCCGGTTTCCATCGGCCGGGGACGGAGCTTTTTTTGGAAATGATCCGGCCCCATGATGCGTTTACCCATCAAACTTTGATATCATGCTCGTAATAGTAACTTTTGAAAAACGCACTTTGGAGGTCAGTCATGCATTTTGAAACCCTTGCCATCCACGCAGGCCACGGTCCCGACCCCGCCTACGGCGCGGTGATGCCCCCGATTTACCAAGTGTCCACCTTCGCCTTCAAGGCCGTGGGCCAGCCCAACACCTTTGACTACACCCGCTCGGGCAACCCCACGCGCCAGGCGCTGGAGTCCACCCTGGCCGCCCTTGAGGGCGGCGCGCGGGGCTTCGCCTTCGCCACGGGCATGGCGGCGGAGGCCACCGTGCTGGAGTTGCTGGAGGCGGGCGACCACATCATCGTCCACGACGACCTCTACGGCGGCACCTACCGCCTGCTGACGAGCGTGGTGGCGAAGCGCGGCGTGGAGGTGCAGTTTGTGAACCTCCGCCACCTTGACGCGCTGGAGGCGGCCATCCGCCCGAACACGCGCCTCATCTGGACCGAGACGCCCACCAACCCGATGATGAACCTCCTCGATCTGCGCGCCGTGGCGGGCATCGCCCGCGCGCACGGCGTGCGCACGGTGTGCGACAACACCTTCCTGTCGCCCTATTTCCAGCGCCCGCTGGAGCTGGGCATTGACATCGTGCTCCATTCGACCACCAAGTACATCAACGGCCACTCGGACGTGGTGGGCGGCGCGCTCATCGTGAACGACCCCGAACTGGCCCAGAAAATCGGCTTCCTCCAGAACGCGCTGGGCACCAGCGAGGCACCCTTCGACTGCTTCCTCGTCCTGCGCGGCGTGAAAACCCTCGCCCTGCGCATGGAGGCCCACCACCGCAACGGCCTTGCGGTGGCCCGCTTCCTGGAGGCCCACCCGAAAATCGCCCATGTCTTCCACCCCTGGCTGGAGAGCCATCCCCAGCATGAGCTGGCAAAGAGGCAGATGCGCGGCTGCGGCGGCACCTTCTCCTTCCGCGTGGCGGGCGGCGTCGAGGCCGCAAAGGCGCTGCTGGGCAATGTGAAGATCTTCACCCTCGCCGAGTCCCTCGGCGGCGTTGAGTCCCTCATCGAGCACCCCTGGACCATGACCCACGCCTCCATGCCCGAGGACGCCCGCGCGGCGGCGGGCATCACCAGTGATCTCATCCGCATCTCCGTCGGTCTTGAGCATGAGGAGGACCTCGTGGCGGATCTGGCGCAGGCGCTGGAAAAGATATAACCGCCCCGGTCCATGAGCCCGGACGCCTCCCATTCCCGGCCCTGGAAGGGTCTGCCCACGCGCGGCAAGACCGCCCGGAACCGTCTGCGGCGGGTGGACCTGCTCGCCGCGCTCTATGATCCCGCGCTGCTGCGCCGGGAGGACGGCGACTTCGCGGGCGCGCCCTTTGTGGACCTCGGCTACGGCGCGGAACCCTTCACCACCCTGGAAACGGCGGAGCGGCTCCGCCGCGTCAATCCGGGGCTGCGCGTTGTCGGCGTGGAAATAGACCGGGAGCGGGTGGCCGCCGCCGAACCCCATGCGGACGGGCTCACCACCTTCCGCCACGGCGGCTTCCGCATGCCCCTGCGCCCCGGCGCGGACGGCCCCGCAGGGGCGGCGCGGATGGTGCGCGCCTTCAATGTCTTCCGCCAGTACCCCGAGGAGGCGCTGCCCCGCGCCCTCGGCGAGATCGCCCTGGGCATGCTGCCCGGCGGCCTGCTCATCGAGGGCACCTCCGATCCCTTCGGCAGGGTATTCACCGCCAACCTCTTCCGCAGGACGGCGGACAAAAGCGCCGCCCAACCCTTCACCCATGAGGCGCTGGTGCTGGGCATGCGCCTGGCCGGCGGATTCGACCCCGCCCAGGTCCAGGCCGTGCTCCCCAAAAACTACATCCACCACGTCGTCCCCGGCGAACCCATCCATGCCGTCTTCGCCGCATGGAAGGAAGCCGCCGCCGAAACCTGCGCCCACGCCGCCTTCGGTCCGCGCCAGTGGTTCCGCGCCGCCGCCGCCGCCCTGCCCGGCAAAGGCGTGCCCCTCTCCCCGAGGCCCCTCTTCCTCCGCCACAACCTCCTCGTCATCACCCCCCCGCCGTCGCGTTGACTTCACCCGGACACCGGCCTACCATAATGGCAGAAGCCCCAGGAGACACAACGGGTGAACACACGCAATTACTCCGCCCTGCTGTTCCTCATCATCGCCGCCTCCGGCCTGAACGCCGCCGCCGATGAAGACGCATGGCGCGACACCATCGAGACGGACTGGCGCTGCCAGGAGGCGCGGCTGGGCCGCGACGCGGACAGCCCCGAGGCGCTGACGGCGGCACTGCGCCGGGCGGACCTGCTGATTACGGACCTGTCGGCGGCGCCGGCGATTGCGGCGGCCCGGAAAACCCTGGCGGATTTCGCCGTGCGCGCGGCGCGGGCCGGTGATCTGGACAAAAAGGAGCGGCTGGCGCTCTATCTGGAACTGCGCCATTTCACCCGCGGCATCGCCCTGAAAAACCCGCTCTTCGCCGGACGCCCCATCGCCTTCATGCAGCGCCACCGCTTCATCTGCCAGATGCTCCACGAATACCTCGGCTACTACTACGACTACGCCGACATCGCGGGCGGCGGCGTTTACATTCTCGACAAGCCCGGTGAGTCGCCCGATGCGCGCGAACTGATCCAAGGCCGCCTGCCCAAGGGCAACTATTCCACCCTGGCCATGTCCCATGATGCGAAGACCCTCTACTTTGCCTTTGCCGCGCGCGCCGCGGACGGCGAAAAGCCGGACTTCTACACGCCCGAACGGCGCTGCTTCCACCTTTACGCGATGGACATTGACGGCGGCAACCTGCGCGCCCTCACGGACGGCCCGAACGACGATTTCGATCCCTGCCCCCTGCCCGACGGCGGCATCGCCTTCATGTCCACACGCCGGGGCGGCTTCACCCGCTGCAACAACCCCTGGGAGCCGCTGCCCGCCCACACCCTGCACCGCCTTGAGCCGGACGGCTCGGTCCGCGCCCTGTCCGTCCACGAGACCAGCGAGTGGCACCCGCAGGTGCTCAACGACGGGCGCATCGCCTACACCCGCTGGGACTATGTGGACCGCTCGGCGGCCCATTTCCACGGCATCTGGGTGACGAACCCCGACGGCACGAACACGCGCCAGCTCTTCGGCAACTACACCCAGCGCATCAACGCCTGCTACCAGCCCCATCCCATCCCCGGCACAGACCGCTTCGCCTTTCTCGCCGGGGCGCACCACGCCAACGTGGGCGGCTCGCTCGTGCTCTTTGATCCGGCCCGCGCCGGGCTTGACCGCGAAAGCGGCGAGGACGACTTTGCCGCCATCGAATCCCTCACCCCGGAGGTCTGCTACCCCGAGGCTGGCGACCAGTGGCCCGACTCCTATTTCCACAGCCCCTGGCCCCTCTCCGAAAACTACTTCCTCGTCAGTTTCAGCTTTGATCCCCTCCCCGGCATGAGTTCCCACACCAAGGAAGACACCGAAACGGGGCTGTACCTCTTCGACCGCTTCGGCAACCTCGAACTGCTTTACCGCGCCCCCGGCATCTCCAGCATGTACCCCATCCCCGCCGCGCCCCGGCCCATGCCGCCCGTCCTGCCCGGCATGCTTGACGCAAACAGCAGCGACGGCGAGTTCCTCCTGGCCAACGTCCGTGACAGCCACTTCGCCTTCCCCGACGGGCGCAGGGTCACTGAACTGCGCGTGTTCCAGATCCTCCCCAAAAGCGAGACCCACGTGGCCAACAAGCCCCGCATCGGCCACGCCAACGCCGAGTCGGCGCGCATGTTGCTGGGCACCGTCCCCGTCGAGGCGGACGGCTCCGCCCGGTTCCGCGCGCCCGCCCTCAAGCCCCTGGCCTTCCAGGCCGTGGACGCGGAGGGACGCGCCGTGCAGGGCATGCGCAGCGCCGTCTATCTCCAGCCCGGCGAGCGCCGGAGCTGCGTCGGCTGCCACGAGTCCACCGGCCGGACCGGTGGCGCGGCGGCAAACCGCCCCCTCGCCGCGCAACGCCCCCCCTCGGAACTCACCCCCGGCCCCGACGGATCCATGCCCTGGAGCTTCACCCGCCTCGTCCAGCCCCTGCTCGACAAGCACTGCGCCCGCTGCCACGACGGTGAAGGCAAAAACACGCCCCGGATGGGGCACGGGGGCGAAGGCGAATTCACCCAGGCCTACATGGCATTGGCGTCCCACATCCGCTGGTATGAATGGGGCGACAAAAGCATCAGCGTCATCACCAGCCGCCCCGGCGAAATGCCCTCCGACGTCAGCCCCCTCGTGGCCGTCCTCCGCGACAAAAACCACGCCGGGGAGGTTGCCCTCGCCGACGCCGAATGGCGCGCCCTCTACCTCTGGCTCGACGCCAACGCCGCCTTCTACGGCGCCTACTCCGAACCCGAACGCCTCGCCCAGTTCCACGGCGAAGCCATCGCCCCGCCGAAACTGCAATAAGGAAAGGATGCGCCGGAGCAGGCCCCCAAGAGGGGCGGCGGCGGAAAACACGCCTTAAAACAGCAGGCCGCAGGGGCGTTTTCCGGCGGGCGGCGGGTGCTGTGGCAACAGAAGGGGAAAAGTGGTATGCTCAGGCGTTTGCAGTTGTACCCCCGAAACCCCGACACAAGGAAGCAGAAGCATGAAACACGAGAGTCTGTCCCGAAGGGCGTTTTTGGCCGCCGCGACGACCACCGCGGCCTACGGCGCGCTTGCGGGCGCGCAGGAGAAACCGAACACGGCGAAGGTGGTCCCCCGCAAGCTGTCGCCGAACGACAAGGTGAACGTGGCCGCCATCGGCGCGGGCGGCAAGGGCCTGTCGGACATCATGAGCTGTTCCAAGCTGGGCCACAACGTGGTGGCGCTGTGCGACGTGGACTGGGACCGCTGCGCGGAGGCCTTCTACCGGCTGAAGGACGCGAAGCAGTTCAAGGATTACCGGAACATGCTGGAGAAGATGCCGGAAATTGACGCGCTGACGATCTCCACGCCGGACCACACGCACGCCCCGGCGGCGTACATGGCGATGAAGATGGGCAAGCACGTGTACGTGCAGAAGCCGCTGACGCACACGGTGGCGGAGGCGCGCCTGCTGAAGAACACGGCCGCCGAGACGGGCGTGATGACGCAGATGGGCAACCAGGGCCACTGCGGCAACGGCGTGCGCACGCTGTGCGAGATGATCTGGAGCGGGGCGATCGGCAACGTGCGCGAGGCGCACGTGTGGACGCACCGTCCGGTGTGGGACAACCAGGGCATGGCCGAGCCGCTGCCGCCCGAGGTGGCTCCGGAGAACCTGGACTGGGACCGCTGGATCGGCTGCGCGCCGTGGCGTCCCTACAACAAGAAGCTCGCCCCGCACGACTGGCGCGCATGGCTTGACTTCGGCGGCGGTTCGCTGGGCGACATGGCCTGCCACATCATGGACGCGGCGTACATGGCGCTGAAGCTGGTGGAGTCCACGGACTACACGGTCGAGGTGGTGGAGCAGCGCGGCCAGAACAAGGAAACCTTCCCGATCATGAGCACGATCAAGTACTCCTTCCCGGCGCGGGGCGAGATGCCGCCGGTGGACGTGTACTGGTACGACGGCCACTGGCCGGACGCCGCGACGGGCGAGGAAATCTACAACCGCCCGAAGCGCCCGGCGGGCATCCCCGAGGACCAGCCGCTCGGCGACGACGACAAGAACGGGTCGTTCTTCGTGGGCGACAAGGGCATCCTGACGGCGGGCGAATACGGCGGCGAGCCGCGGCTCATGCCCGCCGACACGATGAAGGACTACAAGTTCCCGGCGGAGACGCTGGAGCGCATCCCGGACGAAAACCCCTACCTTGACTGGCTCCGGGGTGTCACCGAGGGCAAGATGCCCTGCTCGAACTTCTCCTACGCGGGCCCCTTCACCGAGATGGTGCAGTTCGGCAACCTCGTGGTCAAGTCCGGCGAGAAGCTGCACTGGGACAACGTCAAGGGCGTGGTCACCAACACGGCAAACCCCGCGCAGATCGTGAGCAAGGAATACCGGAAGGGCTGGGAGCTGCCCTGCTGATTTTCCAGGGATGACGGGACTTTCGCGCCGCGTCCGGCTGAGGCCGGGCGCGGCGTTTTTTTGGGGTATGGACATTATGGACAGAATGGACAAGATGGACGGAGGAAAATCAGCGTTTGTCCGCCATTAAAGCAACGCGGGCTTTTATTTCGTCCGGGGTGAGGGCGCGGTCGTAGAGGCGGACCTCGTCAAGGAGTCCGGAGAAGAAGGAGGCATGCTTGATGTCATAGTTGCCGAGGCGCAGTCCGAAGTTGTTGGCGTTGACGGGGCCGGGACGCTCCATGGCCCCCTGTTCCGCGCCGTCCACATAAACGCGCATCATCTTCCCGTCGAAGGTGCCTGCGACATGGACCCAGCGGCCAAGGGGCAGGGGCTGGGACGCCTTGAGGTGGTGGCTCCAGTCGGTGAGTGGCACCTCGAAGCAGGGATGCCCGTCGAGCACGCCCATGCGGTAGCCGGAGGAGGTGCCGCCCTGGAGGACGCGGTTGATGAACCAGGTGTTCTGCTGGTTGGCGGTGTCCGTCTTCACCCAGCATTCGAGTGTCAGTCCCGTGGATGGAGAAAGGCTTTGGCGGAAGGGCACCTCCACGCAGCCGCCCGCGCAGACGAGGGCGTTTCCGTCGATGCCTGGGGCGCGCTTCGCGTCCCGAAGGACACCGCCAAGCCGGTTGCCCGAGCAGTCATAAACGACTGCGTCGTCCTGTTCCTCGTCGAAGGCCCACCATCCGAGCAGGCCGGGTTCGGGCGCGCCGGGCTTGGTTTTCACAAGGGCCACGCGCCGCTGCTTTTCCCGCTCCCCCCGCTCCCACTCCCTGTAGGCGGTGTCATAGGGGCCCATGCCGATGTCCTGCGGCGTCAAATCCTCGTGGGGGGCCGTGTCCCCCACCACCACCTCGCGCACGGCGTCGAGGTAGCCGAAACCGTATTCACGGTAGGGCGCGATGTAGTGGCCCTCGCCCCACTCGTTCCAGTTGTCCAGCAGCAGCATTCTGCTGCCGAGTTCATTTTCCGGCCATGCGGCGATTTCGTCCATGGCGCGGCGCAGGAGGGTTTTGAAGTCCTCCGGCGGGATCTTCCAGATGCTGCCCTCGTCGGCCCAGCCGCTCCACGCCTGGGACACGGTGGCCACCTGCGGCAGGACGGCCAGTTCGCGGGTTTTCCTGATGTAGTCCAACTGCGTGTCGATGGCGCGTTGCGGCGTCGGGCTGTCGGGCACGTACCAGCAGTAGGCGAAGGAATAGTCCAGGCCCAGGCTTTTCATGAGGGCAAGGTGCTTTGCGTCCAGCCCCCGGTATTCGCCCAGCAGCCAGAGCCCGTCGAAGCCCGCGGCGCGGCAGGCGGCGCGCATTTTGTCAAAGGCCTTCACCACGTTTTCCACGCCGCCGAGATCGTCAATGAGGAATTCCGGCCGGTAGATGAACAGCACGGGCTTGTTGTCCACCTTCAAATAGCCGGGGTTCTTGAAGTAATTCTCCAGCCAGAAGGGGAGCAGGTTCTCCATGAGATCGGCCTCACCGGCCACCCCGGCGACGCCCCGCGACTGGTTTTCCCACATGATGGTGAACTTCATCTTGTCCGCGAATTTGGACTTGAAGAGGCCCTCATGGATGGCGCTGCCGAAATTCATCTTCACGGGGCCGCCCTGGCCGTTGCGGTACCAGCAGTAAATGAAAAAGGAGATGCCATGCTCCACCGCCCACTTTGTCTCCCAGTCCGACACCTCCGGGTTTTCCTGGGCGTAAAAGCCCATGGCGGGGGTGCGTTCGGGGTGCTTCAGCACCTGGTTCCACATGAAGGGCTTGTCGGCTTCCCAGAGCGGGCAGTGGTGCGCGCCCACGAGGATGGGCGTCTTCACCGGCACCGGTTCGGGGATATAAGGCAGTTTGCGCTGTTCCACCTGCGTCAGGAAATTAACGCGCAGCGGCATAACCGCGCCCGTAACGCCTTCGGCGGCAGTTTCGACGCCCAATTCCCTTTCGCCCGCCGCATCCACCTCCACAGTCCAGTGGAGTTCCGCCGCGTCGGCGGCGGCGATTTCAACGGTTCTTTCCACCCCATCCGCCACGGCCACCCCCTCCGGCGCGACAATCCGCGCCGTCACCGAGACGGGGTGCGGATTCATGTTTTCCAGCGTCACGGTGAACACTTCCGGACGGCCCGCGCGGCACACGGGGGATTCGGGCAGAAAACCGTGCACCCGGACACCGTTGCCGTCGGCATGGACGGCGGACATGCAAAAGGCCCCGGCCAGCAGGCCGGCACAGGCGGCGGTTCTTGACAAGGAAAACACGGCGGCCCACCTTTCTGGCAGCCCCAACGGTTTTTTTTGGCGCGGTTTATCTTTAGGCTATTTCGCGGGGGCGGGGACGCCCAGCAGGGAAAATCCGCCCAGCAGCGCGACAAGCAACAGCAACACCAGCGCCACCAGCCCCCAATGCGTCACGGCGGGGACGGCCTCGCCCCGCGCGGGGGCGGTGTAGGTGAAGGTGTCGGTGGTGGCGGTGAACACACCGGGGGCGGTGCGCTCCTTGAAGGTAAGGGTGGCATCCAGCCCGTTGATGTCCACCACAAGATAGCCGTAATTCTTGTAATGGGAGACACCCTCGACACGGGGGTCGGCATAAGGCGGCGACCAGTTGTAGAGGGGCGCTCCCGCAGTGCCCACGACATACTGGTGCACCCAGCGCCCCCCGGCGTCCATGACGCGGGAATGGTTGTAGAAATGGTCATGGCCGCAGAAATAGGCCACGCAGCCCGCCGCGCCCAGTGAGTTCCAGAAGGTGTCGCGCTCCACCGGGTATGCAGCCAGACAACTGTCATGGTCCACCTTGAAGGCGGGCATGTGGCCAAAGACAAAGACATGGGGCGGCAGGTCCATGCCGGACAACTCGCCGTCCAGCCATGCCTGGTTGACGCGCTCATAGGAAACGTACTGGTCCAGGGAGATGAACTTGGAGGTCTTGTGGACAAAAGAGTAGGTCAGGTTCTCCTCGCCCATGGGCCCGTTTCCGGGGAAGGCATAGGGGCCGGTGAAGGCGGCGTTCCACCCGGCCACCGGACCGTCATGGTTGCCGCGGCAGGCCAGCACGGCGATGCCGGCGTCCTGGAGGGGTTTCATGAAGGCGTCCACCCATACGGGCAGCTCGCCCAGTATGCCGTTGTCCACCAAATCCCCGGACACCACCACGAGATCCGGCGCCTCGGCGATGATTGCGGGCACCATTTCCGCGACAATGGGTCCGTTGATGCCGCCATCATCACCCCGGCTGTCACCGGTGACAATGAATTTGTAGGGGGCCGTGTCGGCAAACACGGGCGCAACCAGGGCCACAACAAGAACAAGGGGCAGGAAAATGCGGAGCTTTTTCATGAATAACGCCTTTCGATTGATGATGAATCAGGACAATTAACCTTAATCTAACATATTCCCAACAATATGGTGGAGAAATCCACCGCAAATGGCAAGTATAATTTTCATCCGGGCGGGACCGGGCGGGAACAGCGGCAAAGGACGGGATTATGAACGCAGTGAGCGCGGCGCAGATGCGGGAGGCGGACCGGCGGTGCATCGAGGAGCTGGGCATACCCGGGGCGGTGCTGATGAACAACGCGGGCACGGCGGTGTTCCGTGAACTTACGGGCGGTCCGGTGGGGGTGGTGTGCGGCAAGGGCAACAACGGCGGGGACGGGTATGTGACGGCGCGGCTGGCCCTGCTGGCGGGCTTGGAGGTGACAGTGGTGCTGGTGGCGGAACCAGCCGCCATCACCGGGGACGCGCGGCTGTTTCTGGATGCTTACCGGCGGCTGGGCGGGCGGCTTGCGGCCGCGCCGGACGCCGCATCGGCGGCGGCGGCCGTGGCGGGACTGTCCGGGTGCGCCGTGCTGGTGGACGCGCTGCTGGGCACGGGCACGCGCGGGGAGGTGACGGGCCCGGTGCGCGCGGCGATAGAGGCATGGCCCTCCGGGGTGCCCACGGTGGCGGTGGATTTGCCTTCGGGGCTGAACGCCGACACGGGGGATGTCTGCGGCGTGTGTGTGCGCGCGGACACAACGGTCACCTTTGCCTTTGCGAAGACGGGACTGCTCACGGAGAAGGCGCGGCCATACACAGGGCGGCTGGTGGTGGCGGACATCGGCATCCCGGAGGTGTGCGCGGATGACAGAGCGTGGGCGGCGCTGAAGTCCGCCTTCCCGAAGGGGGAATAAGAGGCCATGCGCGCGTTTCTCGCCATTGAACTGCCCGAAGCTGTCCGGCGCGTGCTGGCGGAAGAGGCGCGGCTGCTGCGGCATGCCGGGGGGCGCGCAAGCTGGGTGCGCCCCGAAAACATGCACCTGACCCTGCGGTTTCTTGGGGAATGCGACGGGGAGCGGCTTGCCGCCCTCACCCCCCTTGTTTCGGCGGCCTGCGGCGCGCACCCGGCACCCTCCCTTTCCGTGGCGGGGCTGGGCGCGTTTCCCACCCCTGCCCGCCCCTCGGTCGTCTGGGCGGGCATCCGGGTGCTTTCGGGGGATTTGAAAGAATTGCAGGGGGCCATTGAAAAAGCGTGCACCTCAGCGGGCTTCACCCCGGACGACAAGCCCTTCCACCCCCATGTGACCCTGGCGCGGGTGCGCGGACACGCCGCCCCGTCCGAACTGGCGCGGGCGCTGAATGAACGTATTGACGCCGGATCACAGCCTTATGGGGATGAATTCACCGCCGCCGCCGTGGCATTATTCAGCAGCGAACTGAAACCGGGCGGTCCTGTGTACACCCGGCTGGCCGAACACCCCGTGGGACATCCATGCCAGAAATCATCCTGAACAGCATCATCACGCTCTACATGACAGCGGTGGTACTGCGCTGGGTGGCGCCGTGGCTGAACTTAAACCTGAACACGCCGCGCCTGCGGTGGCTGCCCGCCGTGACGGACCCCGCGCTGCGGGGTGTGCGGCGGATCCTCCCCCCCATGTCCGGTCCAATGGACTGGTCCGCCCCGGCGCTGCTGCTGGGCTTGTGGATCCTGCGGATACTGCTGACGGGGGGATGAGCACAGGCGGGCCCTCAACGGGAGCACCGTGATGAGACACGTCCTCTGCCTTTTCGCCGCCGGAGTGCTTTTTTCCCTTTCCGCGCATCCTGAAAGCCCGGCGGATGCGGCGGCGGGCCTTGCAACCCGCCTGCTGGGGGGCAGGGCAGCGGAATTCCGCTTTGAGCCCCTTCCGGCAGAGGAGGGCAAAACCGTCTTTGAAATCGAGGCCTCCGGCGGACGGCCCGTCATACGCGGCACCGACGGCGTGGCCATGGTCTCCGGGCTGCACTGGTACCTGAAACGGGCCTGCGGGGCGCACATCTCCTGGTTCGGCAGCCAGTTGAACCTGCCGAGCCCGCTGCCGGACATGGCAAAGACCCGCATCGCCAGCCCGCACGCGCGCCGCTACCATTTCAACTACTGCACCTTCAGCTACACCATGGCCTGGTGGGACTGGGAACGGTGGGAGCGCGAAATCGACTGGATGGCGCTGAACGGGATCAACATGCCCCTCGCAGTCACCGGCCAGGAGGCTGTCTGGCAAAAGGTGCTGGGCGGGCTGGGCCTGACGGAGGAGGAGATCAACGGTTTTCTGGTGGGTCCGGCGTACCTGCCCTTTGGATGGATGGGCTGCATGGACGGCTGGGGCGGTCCCCTCAGCCGGCAATGGATTGACCGGCACGCCGAACTGGGGCAAAAAATACTCGTCCGCGAGCGCGCGCTGGGCATGACCCCCGTGCTCCAGGGATTCACCGGCCACGCGCCCGCCGCGTTGAAGCGGGTCTTTCCCGACGCCGCGCTGCGGCAGACCTCGCCCTGGTGCGGTTTCCCCGCCACACACTTCCTGGATCCCTCCGATCCGCTGTTCACCCGCATCGGCAGGGCCTTTGTGGAGGAGCAGACGCGCCTCTTCGGAACCGACCATCTCTACGCCGCGGATACCTTCATCGAGATGAGCCCGCCCAGCAGCGACCCGGAATTCCTCGCCGGGATGGCGCGGGCCGTGCTCGGTTCCATGACGGCGGCGGATCCGGACGCCGTATGGGTGATGCAGGGCTGGATCTTCTTCAACAACCCCGAATTCTGGAAGCCGCCACAGTCCCGTGCGCTGCTGGAGGCGGTGCCCAACGACCGCATGATTCTCCTCGACCTCTTTTGCGATGTCCAGCCGGTGTGGACCAAGACCGAGGCCTTTTACGGCAAGCCCTGGATCTGGTGCGTTGTCCATGATTTCGGCGGGAATGTGAGTCTGTTCGGCAATTTGAAGGGTGTCGCCTCCGGTCCGCCCGCCGCGCTGAAGGATCCGGCCCGGGGCGGCCTCTGCGGCACGGGCATGATGATGGAGGGCGTGGAGCAGAACCCCGTGTTTTATGAGCTCATGGCAGAAATGGGCTTCCGTGACGAGGCGCCGGAAGTGGCGGAGTGGGTGCGCGACTACGCCGCCCGCCGCTACGGCAGGCCGGACAAGGCCGCCGGGGAGGCGTGGGATATCCTTCTTGCCACGGTCTATGCCCAGACCACGCCGTCCAATCCCGTCATCTGCGCCCGGCCCGGCCTGAATGTGGCCGCCAAGGCCCCCGCCTATCCGGCGGCGGACCTGATGCGGGCATGGGAACTGCTCCTCTCCTGCGGGGAACAGTTTGGCGGCATGGAGACCTACCGGCACGACGTGGTGACCATTGGGCGGCAGGTGCTGGCCAACCTTTCCACAGGGCACCACCGAGAAATGATGAAGGCTTTCCATCTCAGGGAGCGGGAGCGCTTTGCCGCCGCATCGGAGAAATTCCTGGGACTGATGGACGATCTGGACGCGCTGCTGGCCACGCGCGGCGAATTCCTGCTGGGAAAATGGATTGCCGATGCGCGCTGCTGGGGCGCGGACGATGCGGAAAAGCGCCATTTGGAATGGAACGCCCGAAACCAGATCACCCTTTGGGGGCCGAAGGACAGCGTCCTCCACGAGTACGCGCAAAAGCAATGGGCGGGCATGGTTTCCGGCTTTTACAAGCCCCGGTGGGAAATGTTTCTCCGGGAGGCCGCCGATGCGCTGGCGTCCGGGGAACCCCTCAATGATGAGCAGTTTCAGAAGCGGATGATGGACTGGGAATGGGATTGGACCCATGGTTCCGAAGCATACGCCGACACGCCCACGGGCGATCCCGTGGAAACCGCCCGCGCCCTGTTTGAGAAACACCATTAATTGGAGCGCCCCCATGAGACGCACGATCCTTTTCGCCCTTTCCATTCTGCTCCCCGCGGCGCTTCCCGCCATGGCCCAGCCCGGCCGGCCCACACCGGAACAGATCGCCTGGCACGAAATGGAGCTGGAGATGTTCCTGTGCCTTGACCCCTGCACCTGGCAGGGACGCGAGTATGACGACCACTCCACCCCGCCGGACCAGATAAACCCCGCGCAACTCGACACCGAACAATGGTGCGAAGCGGCGGAGTCCTTCGGCGCGAAGCAGATCCTTTTCGTGGCGAAGCACACCGGCGGCTTCTGCTGGTGGCCCACGGAAACCACAGAATACTGCGTCCGCAACATCCCCTGGAAGGACGGCAGGGGCGACCTGCTCGGCGACCTCGCTGCAAGCTGCAAACGCCACGGGCTGAAACTCGGCGTGTACATCTATCCCGGCGACGACCAGTGGGGCGCGGGCATCGGAAGCGGCGGCAAAACCGCCGATCCGGCGAAACAGGAGGAGTACAACAAGGTCCTGCGCCAACAATGGACCGAGGTGCTCACCCGCTACGGCGAAATATCGGAACTTTGGTTCGACGGCAGTTGCGTCATCGAACTCGGCGACATCATCCGGGAGCACGCGCCGAAGGCCATGGTCTTCCAGGGGCCCCATGCCACCATTCGCTGGCCGGGCAATGAAAAGGGCTTTGCCCCCGAACCCGCCTGGCAGACGGTCAGTCGCGCCGACGCCGCCTCGGGCGGCGCCACGGGAAGCAATTCCGATCCCGACGGCAACGCCTGGCTGCCCATGGAAATGGACACCACCCTGCTCGACCACAAATGGTTCTGGGGGCCCGGCACCGACCACATGATCAAGCCCCTCGACACGCTCATGGAGGCCTATCTCAAGTCCGTGGGTCGGGGCGGGGTGCTGCTCCTTAACGCCACCCCCGACACCTCCGGTCTGATCCCGGAAGCGCACCTGGCCCGCTACCGCGAGTTTGGCGCGGCCATCCGGCGGCTGTATGAGAACAAAAAAGGCGAATGCTCCGGCGAAGGCAATGGATGCGAAATCAGCTTTGACACCCCGACCCCCGTCACCCATGTCGTGATACGCGAGGACATCCGCAGGGGCCATGCCATCCGCAGGCACACCGTGGAGGGCCTGATCGGCGGAAAATGGAAAGCCCTCGCCGGAGGCGGACCCGTCGGCCACAAGCGCATTGAAACCTTCAAGCGGACCGAAGTGGACGCGTTGCGCCTCACGGTTACCGAAACTGCTGAAACACCAGATATCCTGCAATTTGCCGCCTACGACCTGGACGCCGTGCCCGTGGCGGACAAGGCCGAAAACACACAATGGGCTCCCGTGCCAGCGTGGGAACGTGTTGACGTCTCAACGGAATGGCGGACTGTGGAGGCGGACCTTACCCCCGTGGTGCCCAGGCCCGGTGAATACATCATCGAAATTGTTCCCCCGCAGGGCGCTGACGGTCCCGAAACGGCGGATGCCATCCTCCTGATAGCGGGTGTTGAGGACTCCCGCCACATCACACCGCTGGACCGTCCCAACGTCTGGCGCATCCAGCGCACCGATCAGGTCACCAGTGATGAAAAAGGACGCACCGCCCTGCGCCTGCGCGTCCGTTGCCCCGAAGGCGCGTCCAGGGGAGCAATGCGAATCCGGCAAAAGGACTAAACAGGCGGTAATCATCCTCATTTAAATTTTGTTTGTGGATGGGAAATAATAGGAAACTTTCCCAAACTTGGAAAACTGAATGTTTGCATTTATCGTGACAGCGGTGGGCATATCCCTTTCCGCCATCATGGCCCCCGGGCCGATGACTGTGGCCACACTGGCCGCAGGCATGCGTTCGCGCCATGCCGGGGTGACCATGACCCTGGGCCATATCACGGTTGAACTACCCATGCTTATCCTGCTGGCCTGCGGTGCCGGGGTCGTGATGGAGTTGCCGGGTGTGCGGCCTGCCATCGGGATAATCGGCGGCGGTTTTTTGTTGTGGATGGCCTACGGACTCATCAAAAACCCGCCGATACAGACAAATAGTGATGGCATACAGCCAAAAAGGCATCCATATTGGACGGGGGTGGTGCTTTCCGGCGCAAACCCCTATTTTATCCTTTGGTGGGCCACGGTGGGGCTGGCGCTGGTCACCCAGGCGCTGGGCATTGGCATTGCGGCACTGGTGCTTTTCGTGCTTGTCCACTGGATGTGCGATTTTGGATGGCTGGAATTGTTGTCACTAACCGGCAACAAGGGTGGTCAAATGCTCGGCGAAAAAACGCAAAGGCGCTTTTCCGCCGGATGCGGTGTGGCCCTTTTCTTTTTCGGCCTGAAGTTTGTGTATGACGCCGCTGCGGTGGTTTTTTAGTTCAGACTTAGTGTGAAGCGGCCTGCGGGAATAGTTCGCGCAGGTCCCTCATTGAAACAACAACAGGAATGGAGACCGGTATGAAGATGCGAATGATGGCGGGATTGATGGTGGTTCTGGGGGTTGCACTGGTGCTCGGGGGCTGCGCCTCCACCTCCAAGGGCATGAGCGACGAGGAGCTGATCGCGCAGAAGACCGAGGCCTGCCTCGCCGCCGCGACGGCCAAGGACATTGACAAGCTGCTGACCTATTACTCCGAGAAGTTCGAGCATCCCCAGTTCGGCGACAAGCAGGGGCTCAAGGATTTCCTCGACAGTGCCAAGGAATCCGGCTACCTCGACGGCCTTGAGATTGGCATGGCCGACGCCGCCACCACCATCGACGGGGAAACGGCCACCGTGTCGCCCGTCTATCTTTCCGGTTCCTTCGGTTCCGCGTCCATCGACTTCACCGTCGCCAAGGAGAACGGCGAGTGGATGATCACGGGGATGGACATCCAGTAAGCCCCGCCCAAAACAGACAAAAGCCCGGACGGATCACCGTCCGGGCTTTTTTGTTCGGGTTCAGCCCCATTTCCGCGTCATTAATTTCGCCCATGCACTCCCCCCCCCATTACGGCACGGCAGACAGCGCCCCCCAAGGCGCGGGGGAAGCCAGCGGAGAAAAATGTAATATTCCCGAGGGGATGGCTGTATAATTAAGGAGATGAAAGAGGGGACGCGGGAGGTATGCGTGGAGGCATGGGTATGCGCAGGTTAATCTGTCTGCTGGTTTTGGCGGTTGTTGCGGGCGGTTTTGCGGGTTGTCCCCGACGGAACCCCCTGCCTGATCCCAACAAACCTCCGGTGGTGACTCCGGACAAGCCGCCGGTGATTGACCCCAAGAACCCGCCGCAGTTTTTGAGCGCGAACGTGAACGGGGGCTATTACCGGAACGGCGCGCTTGACGACGCCGTGTCCGCGCCGGAGACGGAGGGCGATGCGGGAGGGGAGCCGCGTGAGGTGGTGGAGCCGGACGTGATCCGCCGTGACGGCAGGTATCTCTACATTTTGAACCAGTACCGCGGCCTGACCATTGTGGACCTGGACACGGAAACGGTGACGGGCCGGGCCGCCACGCCCGGTTATCCGCGTGACTTGTACCTGCGCGGCGGCATGGCGTGGGTTCTTTCCGGCTACGCCGCGGAGGTGCGCGAGGAGGGGGGCCTGTTCAAGTGCGAGGTGGCGTCGCGCGTTTACGCCGTGGATGTTTCCAACCCCGCCGCCCCGGCGGTGATTGGATCGCTGAACCTGCCGGGCGACTTTATTGACAGCCGCCTTGTGGGTGACGCGCTTTACGCCGTGTGCGCCAACTACAACTATGTATGGCAGGAGGGCGCCGCCGCGGACACGCCGGTTTCCTCCCCCGCCAAGGAGCAGTCCGGCAACAGCACCTGGGTCACCAGCGTGGACCTGTCGGAGCCGGGCAGCCCCGAGGCGGTGGGCACGGTCAGCTTTGACGGCTACGGCACGCTGATCCAGGCGTCGAACGAGGCGATGTTCGTCGCCGCGCCCGACTGGCAGGCCAACACCACGGCGGTGACCTATGTGGACATCAGCGATCCGCACGGCGAGATGGCGGTGCGCGGGGCGATTTCGGTGCCGGGGCAGATCACGGACCGGTTCAAGATGGACGCATGGAACGGCACGCTGCGGCTGGTCACCAACACGTGGTGGCCGGAGCGCGAGACGGACGTGATCACCGTGGACCTTTCCAATCCGGACGCGCTGGAGGTGCTGGGCAAGGCGCGCGTGGAAAACGCCTCGGGCGAGGCGCTCTTCGCCACCCGCTTTGACGGCCCCCGCGCCTACATCGTCACCTATTTCATGGTCGATCCGCTCTTCGTTCTCGACCTTTCCGACCCCGCAGCGCCGAAGGTGGCGGGCGAACTGGTCGTGCCGGGCTGGTCCACCCACATCGAGCCGCGCGGCGACCGGCTTATCGCGCTCGGCGTGGACGACACCAACGGGCGCAGGGTCTGCGTGAGCCTCTTAGACGTGGCCGATCCCGCCGCGCCCGCCCTGCTGGACCGGGAAACCTTCGGGGACAACTGGAGCTGGTCGGCTGCCTACGGGGACGTGAAGGCCTTCACGGTGCTGGAGGACCTGCTTGTGGTGCCCTTCAGCGGCTGGGAGGAGGGCGCGGGCGGCTATGACCGCCTCCAGTTCCTCGCCTGGGACCGGGGCGGCGTCGCGCCGCTGGGCCATGTGGATGTGCAGGGTTCGGTGCTGCGCTCGCTGGAGTACGGGAGCCGCTATTACGGCGTCACCGCGGAGGAACTCTCCGCCATCGAGCTTGCGGGCAGCCAGCCGGTGGTGGTGAACCGGGTGCCTCTGGCGGAATACATTGCGGACTATGTGCCGCTGGACAACGGGCTTGCGGCGGAGATTGTGACCAGTTACGCCAAGAACAGCACGGAGGTGCGCGTGAAAAGCGCGCCCGGGTCGGAGCCCGCCGGCGTGGTGACGCTGCCGGGCGCGTCGTTTACCGCGGCCTTTGGCCTGCCCGGCGGCGCGGTGGCGCTGGTGTCCTCCGGCTACGACGAGGCGAACAACTACCAAGGTTATTACACGGTGAGCCGGGTGGACTGCACCGTGACGCCACCGGTGGCGGTGTGGACCACGCGCGTCAACATGCAGCCTTGGTATTCAGGCTGGTGGGGCGGCGGATGGTACGGCGGCCCGGAGGTGATGGTGGATGCGGCCATGCCGCGCGACGCGGGCGGCGGCGAGTCCTCCGAGCCGGGTTCGGCGGGATCGGAAAAGGCGGCCATGTACGACATGCGCTGGTGGCCGGGCTACTATTACCGCGCCGAGGACGCCGCGATGCTGGTGAACGGCAAGGTGGTGCTCCAGGGCTGGGCGGACAGTTACGGGACCGTCATCGGCGAAATGCCGCCCGACCGGGGCCTTGCGGTGGTGGACGCGGCCACCGGCGCGCTGGACGGCACGGCAGGCTTCGGCATCGCCCCCGTGGCGGGGGTGGCCGCGGGGCCGGACGGCGTGTACGTGACCACGTGGTATTCGGCGGCGGCGGACAGCCAGGGCCGCGCGTGGTGCGCCTATTTCCTCCAGGTGTTCCACCCCGAGACGCTCACGATGGGTCCGGGCGCGAGCGTTCCGGGCATATTTGTGCGGCGCGAGGGCGCGGACGGCGTGATAGTCACAGAAGACACCCAGTACGGCGAGGGATGGAACTGGAAGCGCGTGCTGAACACCCTTGCCTGGGACGGCGGCGGCGGGATTGTGGAGCCCCTGTCCGCGCTGGAACTGCCCCAGAACACGGGGCAGATCCTGGTGCGCGACGGCATGGTGTGGTTCTCCATGAACGACAACGCCGTCCAGTATGCGGGAACCGCCGTGATCAGCACGGCGGGCGCGCTGGTGATGGGGCCGAAAACGGCCATAACCGACAATTACAACTACGGGCAACTGCTGGACGCGCGCGGAAACGGGCTTCATGTGATGCTCTGCGGATCGCTGATCGTCCGGTATGATTACAGCGAAAGCGCGCTTGTTCCGGCGCTTCAGACGCCCGTGATGGGCTGGCCGCTCCGGCTGCGCTTCAACGGCGACGCCGTCTACGCCCCGATGGGCAACGCGGGGCTGGCGGTTTACTGAACGTTTTCACCGCGTCCGGGGCGGGCCCGCGGCCCGTCCCGGACGCTTCAATTTCGGCGGGGCTTTTTGTTGAGTCCCGCCAGTGGAAAAGGCATAATTATCGGGCAGATGGGAGGATTGGGCGGAAGCGTGAAGGGAACACCAAAGGGAGTTGCAGACTGTGTCCAACAAGGCTAAACCGTCCCCGCTCGCGCTGCTGGGCGGCGAACCCGTCCGGGGCGCCGGCAAAACATGGCCCACATGGCCGGTTTTTGACGATTCGGAGCGTCAGGCCCTTCTCGGGGTCCTGGAGACGGGAAAATGGTTTTACGGCGACCATGTGGCCGCCTTTGAGGAGGAATACGCCGCGTTTCAGGGCGCGGGCCAGTGTGTGACCGTGAACAGCGGCACGGCGGCGGCGGAGGTGGTGCTCCAGGCTCTGGGCATCGGCCCCGGCGACGAGGTCATCGTGCCTCCGTACACCTTCATCGCCACGGCAAGCGCCGTCGCCCGCGTGGGCGCCACCCCCGTGTTCGCCGATCTGGACGACACGTGGTGCATCGATCCGGACGCGGTCGCGGCGGCGGTCACCCCCCGCACAAAGGCAATCATGCCGGTGCATTTCGGGGGGCGCATCTGCGACATGGACCGCCTCAACGACATCGCCGCCGACCGGGGCCTCCCCATCATCGAGGACGCCTGCCACTGCTGGGGCGGCCGCTGGGTAGGCCGGGGAGCGGGCACGCTGGGCGTGTGCGGCATTTTCAGCTTCCAGGTCTCCAAGAACATCACGGCGGGCGAGGGCGGCGCGATTGTGACGGACGATCCGGCGCTGGCGGCGCGCTGCCGGTCAATCACGAACTGCGGACGGGGCGGCAAGGAGCTTCCCTGGTACCACCACATCAACCTCGGCACCAACGCGCGCATGACCGAATTCCAGGCCGCGCTGCTGCGCTGCCAGCTGAAGCGGCTGGGCGAGCAGACGCTCCTGCGCGAGCGCAACGCGGCGATACTGAACAACGAGCTTGAAAAGATCGGGGGTCTGGAGCCGCAGCCGAAGAGCAACCGGATCACGCGGCGCGCCTACCACCTCTACTGCCTGCGCATCAACGAGGCGGAATTCGGCTGCTCCCGCGCGCAGTTCGCCGCGGCGGCGAACGCGGAGGGCTGGCCCGTGGGGCCGGGGTACCCGCTGCCGCTCTACGAGCAGCCCGTCTTCAAAAACTGGCCCGGCGGCATTTACAACAACTGCCGCTGCCCGGTGGCGGAGGATCTCTGCCGCCGCAGCGGCCTTTGGATGACCCACGAGAAGCTGCTCGCCACGGAGCAGGACATGTGGGACATTGTGGAGGCCGCCAAAAAAATCAAGGAGAACGCCGCGGCGCTCAGCGCATGGACGCCGGAGGCGTGAGGAAAGGGACCATGTCCCAGGCCCGAAAAAAGGCCCCGGGGGCCGTATCCCCCGCAAAGGCCGACGCAAAGGGAAAGGCGCCGGAAACGGCGCGGGAAAACGGGGAAACGGCCACCTGCATGCACTGCCGGTACGAACGGCCGGCGGCGGACGCGCGGTGCCATATTTGCGGCTATCCATGGCCGTGGATGGAGGAAAAGAAATGACAGCGGCGGAAATACCCTCGGACGACGGAAAAAACCGGTCCAAACTCAAGAAACTGCTCGGCTACGCCGTGAAAAACGGCGCTTCCGACCTGCACCTGTCGGTGGGCAGCCCGCCCGCGGTGCGCATTGACGGCGAGATCCGCTTCCTGCCCGCGGACCCGCTCACGCTGGAGGACATGGAGTCCTTCGTGAACGAGATGATGAACGAGCGCCAGCGCGACACCTTCTATGACCGGGGCGACTTCGACCTCGCCCACGGCGTGCCGGGGCTGGGCCGCTTCCGCGTGAACGCCCTGCGCCAGCGCGGGTCCACGGCCATCGTGATGCGCCATGTGAAGAGCAAAATCCTCGGCTTTGAGGCGCTCAACCTGCCGCCGGTGCTTTCGCGCATCGCCGACATGCCCCGGGGCCTCGTGCTCATCACGGGCACCACGGGCAGCGGCAAGTCCACCACGCTGGCCTCGCTGGTGGACTGGATCAACGACCACAAGCGCATGCACATCGTCACACTCGAGGACCCCATCGAATACCTGCACACCAACAAGAAAAGCATCGTCACCCAGCGCGAGGTGGCCATCGACACGCGCGACTTCCTCGCGGCGCTGCGCGCCGTCATGCGCGAGGACCCGGACGTGATTCTCATCGGCGAGATGCGCGACGCGGAGACCTTCCAGGCCGCCATCTCCGCCGCGGAAACTGGCCACCTGGTCTTCTCCACGCTGCACACCACGAACGTGATGATGACCATCGACCGCATCATGGACATGTTCCCCTCGAACATGCACGCGCAGGTGCGTTCCCAGCTCGCCCTCCAGCTCCGCGCCTGCATCTCGCAGCGGCTGCTGCCGGCGGCGGACACGCGCGGCCGCGTGCCCGCCATCGAGGTGATGATTTCCAACCCCGGCATCGCGGGGCTGATCCGCGACAACAACGTGAAGCAGATTCCGAACGCCATCGCGGGCGGCGCGGAGGACGGCATGCAGACCTTCAACATGAGCCTTGCGGGGCTGCTGCGCCAGCGGCTCATCCGCGAGGACGACGCCCTCATCGCATCCGACAACCCCGACGAGCTCAAGATGAACATGCAGGGCATCTACCTGAGCCAGGGGCGCGGCGGCATCCTTAAAAAGTAGGCGGCGCGGTCACTCCTCCGGGAACAGCGCCATGAGCGCGTCGGCGAAGAGGGCCTGGCCCCGCGCGTCGGGGTGGTTGATGGCGTTGGAGAGCAGGGTGATGTAGGGCAGGCCGCAGCGGTGAAGCTGGCACCAGAGGGCCGATGCGTCGGCGAGGGCGACCTTGTTTTCGGCGGCAAAACGCAGCAACCCCCTGACGTAGGGGCGGGGGTCCCCGTCGAACTTGAGGGTTTCCACCTTCATCCAGTCGGGGCGCACAAGATGCGGGGTGATGAGCGCCACCTCCGCGCCGGCGGATTGTATCTTTTCGAGGATGCCGGCGTAGTGCGGCTGGGTGGTGGTCTCGTCGAGGTAGGCGTCGTTCACGAATTCGATGGTCACCAGGTCGGGCTTGGGATCGAGCACGTCCCGCTGGAAGTCGTAGGTGCCCCCGGCGGGCGCCTCCAAATAGTTCCGGCTGCCGCCGCCGGGCCATGCGGCGGTGCGCATGCGCACCTCGGCCTTGGGGAAGCGCTCCCGGAGCCGCGCCGCAAAGACATTCTGGTACCAGAGCTCCTTTTTGTCCCCCACGCCGCCGCCGTTGGTGACGCTGTCGCCGAAGGCGACGATGGTGACAACCCCGCCCTCGCGCAGTTTGGCCAGGGTTTTGGGCAGGAGCGCTTCCGCCTCCTTTCCCGTGGCCACGGGGACGGGGGCGGTCTTCTCGACGGGGAAGAGGTTTTCAGCGGACAGTTTCTCGCAGCCCGCGGGCACGAAGATGTTCGCCACCACCGTTTCGCCGGGTTCAGGATTAAAAGGCAGCGCCAGCGCGGGCGCGGGGACGCCCCGCACCAGGCGGAGTTTGCCGTCGGCGTCCGCCACGATGCTGTCGAGGCGGCTGAGGGTGCAGTCGTAATCAACGAAGATCTTTTGGAACTCGCCGATGGCCCCGCCCTCCAGGCGGCCAAAGGTGGCCCAGAAGGGATCCATCTCGTAGTCCACCCCCCGTTTGAAGGGCGCGCCCTCCGGCTCGGGCTTCAGCACCAGCGAGTCCGGCAGAAGCGCGCCGGTGGCGGAGCATTCCTCGGCCATCAGTTTTTCGGCGCGCGCGCCCTTCACCCAGCCGCCCGCCTTGGGGTTGAAGAGGGGAATGTTGGGCCTGATTTCGTTGCGCACCTCAATGAAGGGGGGCGGCGCGATTTCGAAGACCGCAGATTCGGCAACCGTGACGGTTTTTCCGTCCAGGGTGACGGAACCGGGGCCGACGGACACGGTCCAGGGACCGGTGACCTCCAAGGGAAGGGCGGTTGCGGACAGCACCAGCAGGGAAATGCAGGCCAGCATGGCGAAACTCCTTGTTGTTTGACAGGGGAAGTCTATTGGGTAAGGCAACGCCGCCGCAAGGCGGATGGTTAACCACGAAACACACCGAACACACTGAATGGGAAGAGACAACCAAAAAAGGCACAAAGAACACATGAAAAAAATGGGGGAAGAAGCATGAAAAACTGACACGGCACAATTGGGCGAACATACGGGTGAAGGGGAAGAAAGATGGAGTGGATTTTTGGGGGTGCCGGGGGGTAGTGTTCACGGGAAGGGCCGGGAGACAGGAGCGACTGCGATGGGCATGACGCGAAGGGCGTTTTTGGGAACGGCAGCGGCGGGACTGGCGGCCGGGACGCTGCCGGGGAAAGGGGCAATGGCGGCGGCATCCGCGGCGGAGGGAACGCCGAGGATTATTTATTACAACAACTTCGCGTCGCACCTGCTTTGCGCATACAACCCGAACATGTACCATCCGGGGCTGCCGCACCGCTGGACGGACGGGGACTGGCGCGCGCTGGTGGACATGATCGCGTCCTTCGGGTTCAATGTGTTTGAGTTCTGGCTGGAACCGCGCCTGTTCTGCCGGGAGGGGCTGGATTCGGACACGGGCCGGGAGTTCACCCGCCAGATGAACGCGACCATGGCCCACGCCCATGAAAAGGGGATGCGCTGCGAAATGCTGGCGTGTTTTGCCACCACGGGCGACAAATGGCGGACGCTGTGCCCGAATGTGGCGGAGGAATGGGCGGAAATCCGCCACCTCTGGACCACGGTGGCGGAACGCCTTGATCAGGCGGACATTTTCGGTATTTTCCCCGGCGACCCGGGGGCCTGCTCGCGCAACGGATGCACGGCGGAAACGTACATTGACAAGTCCATTGACGTCGCGGCGGCGATACACCAAAAACGCCCCGAAGCCGGATTCGACTTCGGCACCTGGGGGCCGCCCTTCTTCGGCTGGGGCAACATCCACATGCCGCCGGAAAGCAGGGGGGAATTCATCCCCGCGGATCAGGCGACAGCGTGGACTTTTTCCAAGGAACGGGCGGACCGGTCGATGCGGCACCTGCTGGACCGGCTGGACGATTTTCCGCCGGACACGGCGGTGTCGATCAACATGGGCTTCAACCCCGACGGCAACCCGCGCGGGGACGAGGACGGGCGCGGCTGGGCGCGGGAGATTGCGAAGCGCAGAACCATCCTCACGTGGGATTTCAGCCTGACCGAGGGGGAAAACGCGGTCTATCCGCACTACCGCTTCGACCGGCTTTTCGCGCGGCGGCGCGAGGAGCGGGAGGCGGCCCCCTACGGCGGCGGCATCTGCTTCACCATGACACCGCTGCTGAACCAGCTTTCGCTGTACGAATCGGCGGTATCCTTCACCCGGCCCGACGCCAACCCCGACACGGTGGCTTCGGACTTCTTTGAGCGCGTCTTCGGCCCGGCGGGCCGGGAACTGCCGGGTTTGTACCGGCTCCTTGAGTGCATACCGGACTGGGGCGCGTACAACACCGTGACGATGGGCCGCGCCGAATACAACGGAAAGATGGTCCTGCTCGCGGAGGCGCTGGCGGATTTGAAGGGCGCGGAGTCCGCACCGGCCTTTCATCCCGCGCCGGAACGGTACCGGGAGGAACTGCTCTTTTTCGCCAGGCTTTTCGGGGAATTGACGGGGCCGTCACCGGACTATGACTCCGCGAAAAAACGATACTGGGAGCATGTTTACGCGATTTACGACCAGCTTCCCGACCATGTGGACCCCAGGCCGAGGGGAAACACGGACCGGTTCATACGTCATTTCATGGAATGGAAATAGCGGAGGAAAAAGAAACGGGGGAACGGACCAAAAATGCGCAAGAAAAATAAGAATTGACCACGGAAAACACTGAACACACTGAAAATAGAAAGGGGAAAGACGGGGGAAGGAAAAAGCAGGGGCGGTTGGCGTTGTTGCATTTTGGCGGCGCTTTCCCCAGAATAGCCGGACCATTTTGGAGGTCAAACCATGAAAATCAAAGAAACCCTTTCCCGGCGGTCGTTCCTGAAACGGGCGGCCGCAGCGGCGGCCGCACCCGTCGCGTTCCCGTACATCGTGCCCGCGTCGGCCCTCGGCCTCGACGGCACGGTGGCGCCGAGCAACCGTATTGTCATGGCGTCCATCGGTGTGGGCGGCCAGGGCAGCTATGACACGCAGGCGCTGTTCAACATCCCCGAGGTGCAGTACGTTGCGGTGTGCGACGTGGACCGCCAGCACGCGGAGAAGGCGCAGAAGATGGTGTCGGACTACTACGCGGGCAAGAGCCCGGACGGCAAGTTTGACGGCATCAAGATTCACCACGACTTCCGCGAGGTCATCGCGCGGGACGACATCGACGCGGTGATGGTGGCGACACCGGACTTCTGGCACCCGCCGATCTGCGTAGCGGCGGCGAAGGCGGGCAAGGACATCTACTGCGAGAAGCCGCTGGCGAACTCGATTCCCGAGGGGCGCGCGGTGGTGGACGCGGTGCGCCGTTACAAGCGGGTGCTGCAGACGGGCAGCCACGAGCGCAGCCGCGACAACGCGCGCTACGCGGCGGAGCTGGTGCGCAACGGGCGCATCGGCAAGCTGCACACGATCTCGGTGAACCTGCCGCTGCAGACGATGCCGATCCCGAACCAGCCGGTGATGCCGGTGCCGGAGCACTTCGACTACGACTTCTGGCTTGGGCCGGCCCGCGAGGCGCCGTACACGGAGAAGCGCTGCCACTTCTACTTCCGCTACATCCTGGACTACAGCGGCGGCGAGATCACGGACCGGGGCGCGCACATCCTCGACCTGGCGCAGCTCGGCAACAACTCGGACCACACGACGCCGATCTCGGTGCAGGGCACGGGCAAGTTTCCGGAGGACGGCCTGTTCAACACGGCGATGGACTACAACTTCGAGTTTGAATACGCCACGGGCGTGCGGCTTACGGGTATCTGCGGCGGCAACCGGGGACTGAAGTTCGAGGGCGACGAGGGCTGGATTTTCATCCACGTCCACGGCGGCAACCTTGAGGCGTCGAACCCGGCGCTGCTGAAGGAGGTCATCGGACCGAACGAGGAGCACCTGGGCCGGAGCAAGGGGCATCACCTGAACTTCATCGAGTGCGTGAAGTCGCGGGGCGAACCCACCGCGCCGGTGGAGGTGGGCCACCACTCCGCAACGATGTGCCACATGGCCAACATCGCGATGCGCACGGGCAAGAAACTGAAGTGGGACCCGGACAAGGAGCTTTTTGACGACGATGAGGCGAACCGCATGATGCAGCCCTCCATGCGCGCGCCCTGGCATGTTTGACGGGAAAAGGAGCAACACAATGAAACACCTGACATTCACCACCGCCGCGCTGGCCGCGGCCCTGTTCCTTTGCCCCCTTGCCGCCGTGGCGGACCTTGACGCGGACATTGCGGCGTTGTCACGCTATGAATTCGGGTCCGACCGTTCGGCCGCGGCCCGCATCGAGACGGCCGTGGGCATGGCGGCGGGCGCCGAAGACGCGGGCGGCGCGACCCAGACGGCGCTGGAGCAGAAACTCATCCCCGTGCTCACGGGCGACAGCACCGTGGAGGCGAAACGGTTCGTGTGCCGGTGGCTCGGCTTCATCGGCGGCGCGGCGTGCGTGCCCGCCCTCGCGGCGCAGTTGGCCTCGGAGGAGATGTGCCAGTCGGCGCTCACCGCGCTGGAGACCAACCGTTCCGAGGCGGCGGCGGACGCGCTGATTGCGGCCGTTTCATCGCTGAAGGACCGGCACCGCATCGGAGCGGTGGCCTCGCTGGGCCGCCAGAACCATGACAAGGCCGTGCCGGTGCTGTCGGGCCTGCTGGCCAACGCCGATCCGCAAATTGTCCAACAGGCGGCGAACGCGCTGTCGGGCATGGGCCGGCCGGCGGGCTGCGCCGCCGTGGCAGACGCGCTTTCAAAGGCCCCCGCCGCGAACAAGGAACTTTTCACAGGACCCTGCGTTAAATGCGCCACCGAGACGGCGGACGCGGAGTCAGCCCGCGCCTGGTTCACCATGCTGGGCGGTCCGGAATACCCGGCGCACGTGCGCGTGGCGGCGCTGGGCGGCCTGATGAAACTTGACCCGGCGAAGGCGCCGGAACTGCTTGTGGCGGCGCTGAAGGATCCGGACATCGAAGTTTCGCGACCGGCCCTGGGCCTTGCGCGGCAGACGCCCGGCCCCGAGGTGACGGCGGCGCTGGCGGGTCTTCTGGAGGGTGCCGCGACCGAGCAGCAGGCGGCGCTGCTGGACGTGCTGGCCGCGCGCGGCGACACGTCGGCGATTCCCGCAGCCATCGCGCTCGCCAAGGGCGACAACGCGGTGGCGGCAATCCGCGCGCTGGGCCGCCTCGGCAACGCGGACACGGCGGGCTTCCTCGTGGAATGCGCGGCGGCGTCAAAGGGCGACGCGCAGACCGCGGCGAGGGAGAGCCTGAACATTCTCAAGGGTAACGGTGTGGACGACGCGCTGCTGGACATCGCCGAAAAGGGCAAGGACCCGGCGGCGCGCGCCCAGGCGGTGTCCAGCCTGGGCGACCGCCGTGCCACCGGCAAGGTCAAGGCGCTGCTGGCGCTGGCAGATGACAAGGAGGAGTCCGTCGCCTCCGAGTCGCTGAAATCGCTGCGCATCCTCGCCGGCGGGGACGACCTGAAGGGCCTGTTCAAACTGCTCCAGAAAGCCGACAAGGACGGACGGAAAGCAGAGATCAGCCGCGCCATCGTGGGCGTGTGCGAGCGGATTCCCGAGGCGGACAAACGCGCCGACAAGGTGCTTGCGGAGCTGGAGAAGGCGAAAAAGGCCGGCTACCGCGACGCGCTCATCGGCGTGGCCGGCCAGATTGGGAACGGCCCCGCGCTGGAGGCGCTGCGCGCGCGGCTGGCCAAGGCCGATGCCGTGGAGCGGGCCGCCATCGTGGGCGCGCTGGCCTCCTGGCCGAACGCGACGCCGCTGGAGGATCTCTTCGCGCTGGTGAAGTCCCCCACGGACGAGGCGGAACGGGCGAAGGCCTTTGACGGCACCCTGCGGGTGCTGCGTTTTGTGGACAACGAATCCTCCGCCGCGCTGGTGGAGCGGTACCAGACACTGCTGGCCTCCGCCGCCAACACGCAGGAAAAGAAGGCGGTGATCTCGGGCGTGGCCGGTGTGGCGGCGCTTGAGGCGCTTGACATGGCGGACGAACTGGCGAAGGATCCGGAACTTTCCGCGGAGAGCAAGTCCGCGGCGCGGCGCATCATCGAGTCGGTCTACGGCGCGGACCCCACAGGCATCCGGAAGCGCATGGAGGAGGTGCTGGCTGATTCGAAAGCAAGCTCCACGGCCCAGCGCATCGCGAACGAGACCATCGGCAGGATTCAGGGCTTCGGCGATTACATCAGCGCGTGGGAGGTGGCCGGACCCTACTTTGTGGAGGGTAAGACGGGTGCGGCGCTCTTTGACATGCCCTTCCCGCCCGAACAGGACGGCAAGGCGGGCTGGCGCATCATGCCCATGGGCCTGGAGGATGCGCGCCCGTGGGTGGCGATGCTCGACAAGGTAATCGGCGGCGAGGATCGCGTGGCCTACCTGCGCACCCGCATATGGTCGCCCGACGCGCGCGACGCCGTGGTGGAACTGGGCACCAACGACGGGTGCAAGATGTGGTTCAATGGCGCGCTTGCCCATTCGTTCAGCGAGGGGCGCGCCCTCCAGCCCGGCCAGGACAAGATCGCGGTGAAACTCAACCAGGGGTGGAACACGCTGCTTTTGGCGGTGTACCAGCAGGGCGGCGCGTGGGCGGCCTGCGCCCGCGTCACCCAGCCCGACGGCGCGCCCCAGACCGGACTGCGGTTCAGCGTCCGCGAGAAGTAGCCAAAACAACCAGACCCTTTACCAGCCCCGCGCGGCCATTCCGGTTGCGCGGGGCGTTGTGTTTACACCACACCTGAACAGGGGGACCGCGCCACGAAAAGCGCACCACGAAACGCTGTTTGCATTGGGCGGGGCGGATGGGGATTAATAGTGGCCGCAAACCGCAACCCGTCCCGGACAAACCGCAGTAAAAGGAAACCCCGATGAAACAGCCCACCGGCAGCACCCGGCGTGAATTCCTGGCCTCCAGCGCCGCATTCTCCCTCTTCACCATCGTGCCCAGGCACGTCCTTGCGGCATCGGGCCAGACCGCGCCGAGCGACAAACTGAACATTGGCTGCATTGGCGTGGGCGGCATGATGGGCGCGGGGGACGTGCGGGGTGTGAGCAGCGAAAACATTTACCTTCTCTGCGACGTGGACGAGACGCACCTGCTGAAGACGGCGGAGCAGTTCCCCAAGGCGAAGCATTACCGGGATTTCCGGGAAATGCTGGACAAGGAGCACAAGAACCTCGACGCCGTCACGGTGACGACGCCCGACCACAACCATGCGGCCATCGCCCTGCGGGCCATGGAGCGTGGGCTGGCGGTGCACTGCCAGAAGCCGCTGACCCAGACCGTCTGGGAGGCGCGCATGATGGCGAAGGCGGCAAAAAAATATAATGTGGTCACCCAGATGGGCAACCAGGGCTACTCCTGCGAGGCGACGCGGGTGGCCTGCGAAATCATCTGGAGCGGCGAGCTCGGCGACATCACCGAGGTGCATTCCATGAGCGGCGGCGGCTTCGCGCGTGAGTTCACGTCCTGGCCCCCCGCCGAGGAAATCCCCAAGACCGTGGACTGGGACCTTTGGCTCGGCCGCACGCCGGAGGCGCCCTACAGCTCGAAAATCCACCCCATCAACTGGCGCGGCTTCCTGAACTACGGTTCGCAGATGATCGGCGACTGGGGCATCCACCAGTTCGGCCCCGCGAACTGGGGCCTCCAGCTCGACCGCCCGACAAGCGTGGAGTGCACCGCCGTGGAGGGGGTGAACCCCGTGACCTTCCCCCACTACGCCTGCAGGATGGAATTTCCGGAACGGCCCAACAAATACGTGCCTGCGGGAAAAATGCCGCCGGTGTCGGTGTACTGGTACGAGGGCAACATGGCCGGAAAATTCCAGCCGCCCGCGGGCCTGACGGCGGAGGACGTGAAGGACTTCAACGAAATCTTCGTGGGCACGAAGGGCTGCATGGGCACCAAGGGGCGCGGCGAGTTCGTGAGTCTGCTGCCCGCCGCGAAGATGAGGGATTACACCCGCCCCGCCAAGGTGCTGAAGCGCATCCCCGACGGGCACTACATGGACTTCATCCAGGCCTGCAAGGGCGGCGACCGGGCATGCTCCGACTTCAGCGTCGCCGGACCCTTCACGGAATGGCTGCTGCTCGGCTCGATCTGCTGGCGCTTCCCGAACGAGCGGCTGCTCTGGGACGGGGAAAACCTGCGCTTCACCAACAACGACAAGGCCAATGAATTCGTGAAGCCCACCTTCCGCAAGGGTTGGGAAATCAACGAAATTGTTGGCTGAGAAGTAATGAAATAAAACACATGGGAGATGGCGTGATGAAAAAGGTTTGTTTTGGCGTTTTTGCGGCGGCGGCGATGGTGGTTCTCTACGCTGCGGTGGTGCAGGCGGGCGGGGAACGGGTGTCCCTGTTCAACGGGAAGGATCTTTCAGGGTGGACGGTGCTGAAGTGCCAGGCGGCGGTGGACGGCGGCGACATCCTACTCCAGGACGGGAACGGGCTGGTGCAGTCGGAGAAGATGTACGGCGACTTCGTGCTGGAGTACGAGTGGAAGGCGCTGGCGGCGGACAACTGGGACAGCGGCGTGTATTTCCGCTATGACAAGGTGCCCGCAGGCAAGCCGTGGCCGCCGCGCTACCAGGTGAACCTGCGCAAGGGCTTGGAGGGGAACGTGGAGGGCATTGACGGCGCGTCCAGCGAGGGGCTGACGAAACCCGGCGAGTGGAACAGCTTCAAGCTGACGGTCAAGGGGAAGGCGATGGAGCTCCAGATCAACGGCAAGGACGCATGGAAGGCCGAGGGGCTGGCCGGTCCGGAGAAAGGGTACATCTCGCTGCAGGCGGAGGTGCCGAACGGCGGGCAGTTCAGGTTCAGGAATATTTTTATCACTGAGCTGAAGTAGGGGCGCCGTGGACGCGGCGGACCTGTGTGGACCTGTGTGGACGTAGAAGAACATCCCCCTAAATCCCCCTTCAAAGGGGGACTTAAGAAGGCGTGTTTACAGGCTGAATAACAGGAACTGTCGCCTGTATTGTTATTTCTCCAGCACGGCGCGGATGTAGCGCATGGTGTTGCCGACGGGACCGAGGATGTCAATGGTGTCGGAGGGGCGGCTGCCCAGGCGGACGCTGGAGAGGAAAAAGGAGGTCAGGGGCTGGGCGGCGGGAAGGGGGATGAGGGGCGGATTTTCGATTTCCGGCCAGACCTGCATGAGTTTGTTGCCCGCCTCGGGCCCGGTGACGTGGAGGACGGCGTAGACGGTGCCGTCGGCGGCGGTGTGAAAACGCGCCCACCCGGCCTCGCAACCCTCAACGCCCGCATGCAGGACGCGGCGGGACACCACCGCGCCGTCCCTGACGACGGCAAGATGCATTGAATTCAGCAGGGACTTGCCGGGGAAGAATTTGTCGCGCATGAGCGCGGAGGCGACCTCGCTCTCCTTGTACATCAGCAGGGCCGCGCCGTCGGGGGCGATCCACATGTCCTGGTTGGTGATGCCCCCGGCGGTCTTGTCCACGTTGGCTATTTCCAGAGGCGGCGCGAAACCGCCCTTTTCGATGTCCTTTGCGGCGCTGTAGTAGAGGATGCGGAAGACGTAGTCCCACTCCCGCCCGGTCTGCTCAAACTTGTACTTCCGCCACTCCTCCACGGGCTCGACGATGTCGCCGACGGCCATGACGTGGACCGTGTTCCCCACGAGGGCGACCTGGGGGTAGCAGGAGCGGATGGGGAATTCGATGGAGGCCCCGGCGACGGTCTCCCCCGCCGCCGTCATGAGGCAGGCGTTTTCCACCCCGGTGTCGGCGTCGATGTTCAGCATGACGATGCGGTTCGCGGCGGGATCGGCGGCAAAGCCCCGGTAGCTGTGGTCGGTGAATTTATGGGCGGCACGCCACACGGGCATGAGGGCGGTCTTCTCCCAGGCGTCGTCCTTCGGCGCAAAGCGGAGAACGTGGGGCAGGCAACTCCCGTACTTGGTGCCGGGCGGCTGGGTGGAGTCGTTGACGGAAAGGTAGAGGGTGCCGCCCATCACGGCCAGGGGGCAGGGTTCGCGCTGGTTGTACTTTTCGCACTCGGCGATCGCCTTCCATCCGTCGGCGGCGCGCCTGAGCAGACGCCAGCGCGTGTTGCAGAGGAGGGGGACGCCCTCACCGACCTCGTACTGGCACACAAACACGTCCCCGCCGTCGCGGGCGATGGTGGAACTGCCGAAGGCCCACATCGGCCCAGAGCCGTTGTCCGGGTTGGTGAATGTGTAGACATCCTCCTCGGCCTCCACGCGCACGGACACGGCGTGGGCGTGGAGGGACAAAAGAGACAGAAGGGACAAAAGGGACAGGAAGCGTTTCATGATGGTTTCCTTTTTCAGGCGGGCGGAAGGCCCGTGTGCGATTATTTTTCTGATTTTCCGCGCAGGCGCTTTTCGAGCCAGATGTGGAGCACGGCCATGTCGGAGGGGCGCACACCGGGAATGCGCGCGGCCTGCCCGAAGGTGGCCGGGGTGACCTCCTTGAGGCGCTGGCGGCTTTCTCGGGGCAGGCCCGGCACGGTGTCATAGTCGAAATCTTCGGGAATCGCCAGGGACTCGGACTTTCTGTGGCGGTCGATGGCCTTTTCCTGGCGCTCCATGTAGCCCGCGTATTTCACGGCGATTTCCACCTGCTCGCGCGCCTCCAGGGCAACGGGCGACGGCGGCGGCGCGAAGGGCCACAGGTCGGCCAGGCCCACACCGGGGCGGCGCAGCAGGTGCTCCACCGTCTGGGGCTGGTGGACGGGCGCACCGCCCCGCGCCTCCAGCAGGGTGTTCAACCCCGCGCAGGGCGCGAGCACCACGCCGCGAATGCGCTCCAGTTCCGCAGCCGCCGCGTCCTGCTTCGCGCGCAGGCGGTTCAGCGTTTCATCGTTGCCGAAGCCGTGGTGCGCAAGGCGCGCATCGGCGTTGTCATGGCGCAGGTGGAGCCGGTATTCGGCGCGGGACGTGAAGAGCCGGTAAGGCTCAAGCACGCCGCGCGTGACGATGTCGTCCACAAGGACGCCGAGGAAGGCCTCGTCCCGGCCCAGTATGAGGGGCGTCTCCCCTTGGATGCGGCGCACGGCGTTGATGGCGGTGAGGATGCCCTGTCCCGCGGCCTCCTCGTAGCCCGAGGTGCCGTTGATCTGCCCGGCGTGGTAGAGGCCCGCAACGCGCTTGGTTTCCAGCGTGGGTTTGAGTTCCGTGGGGGGCACGAAGTCGTACTCCACGGCGTAGCCGGGCCGGATGATTTCGGCCTGTTCCAGGCCGGGGCAACTGTGGAGCATTTCGAGCTGCACGTCCCCGGGCAGGCTGGTGGACAGGCCGTTCACATAAAATTCGGCGGTGGACAGGCCCTCCGGCTCCAGGAAGAGGTGGTGCCGGGGCTTGTCGGGGAACTTGACGATCTTGTCCTCAATGCTGGGGCAGTAGCGCGTGCCAATGCCCTCGATGCGGCCGGAGTAGAGGGGCGAGCGGTCCATGTTGCGCAGGATGATGTCCCGCGTTTCCAGGGTGGTGCTGGTGAGCCAGCAGGACACCAGGTTGCGGTTGAAGCCCTCCACGGGCGTGGAGAAGGAGAAGGGGCGCGGTTCGGGATCGCCCGGCTGCTCCTGGAGGACGGAGAAATCAATGCTGCGCCGGTGGATGCGCGCGCAGGTGCCGGTCTTGAGACGGCCCACGGGGAAGCCGAGTTCGCGGTAGGCCGCGCTGAGCCCGTCGGCGGCGGGCGCGCCGCCCCTGCCGCCGGGCACGGAGGTGAGTCCGTAATGGAGCCTGCCGCGCAGGTAGGTGCCGGTGCACACGATGACCGCGCGCGCCTCGATTTCCTCGCCGAAGCCGGTGCGGACGCCCGCCACCGCGCCGCCGCGCACGATGAAGCCGGTCACCTCCGCCTGTTTCAGGAGCAGGTTCGGCGTCTCCTCGCAGACGCGCTTCATGTCCTGCTGGTAGAGGACGCGGTCAGCCTGGGCGCGGGGCGAATGCACCGCCGGGCCCTTGGAAAGGTTGAGCATGCGGAACTGGATGCCGGTGCGGTCGGTGCAACGGCCCATTTCCCCGCCGAGGGCGTCGATCTCGCGCACGAGCTGGCCCTTGGCCACGCCGCCGATGGCGGGGTTGCAGGGCATCTGGCCGACGGCGTCCAGGCTGAGGCCGATCATCATGGCCGTCCGGCCCATGCGCGCGCAGGCCAGCGCCGCCTCGATACCGGCATGGCCCGCGCCGACCACTATCACGTCCACGGTGTGGTTCATGGGAGCCTTTACAGGCCGCCGCCCCCCGTCAGTCGGCGGGAAGCGTGGTGTTTTTGATCTTTTCCTTCTGTTTGGCGCGGTATTCTTTCAGTTTCGCGGCGAGGTCGGGGCGGCTGTTGGCGAGGATGGCCACGGCCAGCAGGGCGGCATTCGTCGCGCCCGGCGCGCCGATGGCCAGCGTGCCCACGGGGATGCCCGGCGGCATCTGGACGATGGCGTAGAGCGCGTCCTGGCCGTTGAGCGCGCCCGCCTGGATGGGCACGCCCAGCACGGGCCGCGTGGTGAGGGCCGCCACGACGCCCGGCAGCGCGGCGGCCAGGCCCGCCCCGGTGATGAAAACCTCCACCCCGTCCTTCTCGCATCCCGCCACATACTCTGCGAGCAGATCGGGGGTGCGGTGGGCGGAAATCACGCGGCAGTCGTGGGGCACGCCGAATTCCTTCAATGTCTTGTGGGCGCGCTGCATCGTGTCCCAGTCGGACTCGCTGCCCATAATCACTGACACAAGGGGGGGGTTGCCGTCCATCATGCGCTCCTTTTCCGGTTAAAAGTGGCGCTCGATGTAGTCGAGCGCGGCGTCCAAGTCGGGCAAAATCTTGGTGCAGTAGCGCACCATCCACGGCGACATGTCCTGGAAACTGTGGGGGCTGAAGCCTATCACAAACTTGCCCAGGTCGTGGGCCGCGTAAAACACCTCCATGGCCGTGCCGATGGAGGCCTTGCTGTAGTTCACCAGGATGATGTCCGCGTCGCGCACGTCCTGGAGATCAAACTCGACAATCTCGTTCGCGCTGTCAATCTCGCGGTCCCGGAAATTGCGGCGCATGGGATCGAGGAGGATGAATTTGCCCGCGAGGCGCTCCTTGGCGCGCTGCCGCCACGGCTTGCTCTCGGACTCCGCCGCGTCCATGATGGGGCCGCTGAGATAAATTTTCTGGTTCTTGTCCGCCATAAACACCCGTCTTCCTTTGATTAATCCTCAACGCCGAAACGCGGGTATTTTACCCGCCCGAAGGGGGGGCCGTCCAGAAAGAACCGGGGCCCAAAGAACGGGTTAATGCGGGGGAACGGACGGCGGCGGTGGCGGAAAGCACGGTGAGGGCATATAATGGGGGCGGCGAAACAGGAGGCGCGCATGCCATGGCCCATCAGACGCTGACTTCGGCGTATGACCGGCTCACGGGCCGGTTGAACAAGTTTCCCCAGGGGGCGCCGCCGTCGGACCTGCTGCGGAAGATACTCCAGATGCTGTTCAGCGAGCGGGAGGCGCACCTGGTGTCGCTGCTGCCGATCAGGCCCTTCACGGTGAAACAGGCCGCAGCGGCGTGGAAACTGCCCGAGTCGGAGGCACAAAAGACGCTGGAGACGCTGGCGGGCCGGGCGATTCTGGTGGACTGGGAGGGGCGCGACGGGGCGCAGCGCTACGCCCTGCCGCCGCCGATGGCGGGCTTTTTCGAATTCGCCATGATGCGGGTGCGCAACGACATCGACCAAAAGGTGCTTGCGGAACTGTTCCACCAGTACATCACGGTGGAGGACGACTTCGTCAGGGCGCTGTTCACCGAGGGGGAGACGCAGATGGGGCGCGCCTTCGTGCAGGAGGCCGCCGTGCCGGAGGCGCACTCGCTGGCGGTGATGGACTACGAGCGGGCGTCGGAGGTGATCAACACGGCCACGCACATCGGAATCGCCATGTGCTACTGCCGCCACAAGGCCATGCATCTTGGGAGGAACTGCGACGCACCCATGGACATCTGCATGACCTTCAACGGGTCCGCCGACACGCTCATCCGCCACGGGATTGTGCGGAGGATTGAGAAGGCGGAGTGCCGCGAGCTGCTGGCGAAGGCGCAGGAGCACAACCTGGTGCAGTTCGGCGAGAACACCCAGCAGGGGGTCAACTTCATCTGCAACTGCTGCGGGTGCTGCTGCGAGGCCATGGTCGCGGCGCGGCGCTTCGGCATGATGCGCCCGGTGCACACCACCAACTTCCTGCCGGAGGTGGACGGGGAGAAATGCACCGGCTGCGGGAAGTGCGCTTCGCTGTGCCCCGTGGAGGCGATGAGCCTCGTGTCTGCGAACGACCCGCACAACAAGAACCGCAAAACGGCGAAGATTGACGGGCGGGTGTGCCTGGGCTGCGGCGTGTGCGTGCGGCCCTGCGCCAAAGAGGCCATCACCCTGAAACCGCGCAAACAGCGGGTAATCACGCCGCTCACCTCGTCGCGGCGCGTGATCGCCATGGCCGTGGAGCGGGGCAAGCTGCAAAACCTGCTCTTCGACCATCAGGACAGCCTCACCCACCGCGCCCTCGCCGCCGTGTTCGGCGCGGTGCTGAAACTGCCGCCCGTGAAGCGGGCCGTCGCCGCAAAGGCGCTCAACTCGCGCTACCTGGACACGCTCATCGCAAAAAAGACGGTGTAGGCAGGCGCATATCCTCGACATACCTCAGAGATGGAGTCTGAACCAACTTTTGAATCCGGGACTCTAGTGCTGTTTTCAATGACGGTTGCGGGGTGTGCTCCATTATCTCCTGATAAAACGACCGCGCTTTTTGCCTGTCACCGCGCGATTGAAACACCTGTGCCTCCCTGTCAATCAAATCCAGCGCCACGGCATCCGGATTTTCCCTAAGCGCATCCGCCTTTGCAGCTTCCTCTACTGCTAAAACCGTATCAGGATACTTGGCCGCCAATTTCTCATGGAGGAGAACGGCATCCTTATACCAACCATAACGGGTGAAATATTTTGCGGACAACTGGACAGTCTGCATCACAGCCTCATACATGCTCCGCTCCGCCGTACAGGGAAGAACTCCCAGTTTTAACAAAGCCAGCGCATGTTCTTTCACCATTCCGGCATCATGATCAGCGCATCCGTTGTTTGCCAGAACCATGTGAGCGCGCAACACATCTGGGGTGTTGGGCGGCATTGCCGCCACTGCCTCCAGTCCCATACGCATAGCGTCACGACGCGCCGGTGTATTGCTAACAACAGCCAAAAACGCGATGACTGTGTAGCGGCTTCGCGGGACCTTTTCAATTTTGATCGATTCGGCCCACGCCGACACCGTGTCGTCCTTGATGTCACGCGCGTTCATCGAGGGAAGTTGCTGCGCCACCAGGGACAGCCCCGGGGACGCCTTAAGCAGCGCATCCCTCCCCGCCCCCGTCACTGCCGGATCAAGTAATATTCCATCCCCGACGCCATTGCCCTGAACATAATTGCGCAACACCCTGATTGTCGGCCCCTCAAGGAGAGACTGTGAGGCTTCCAGTTGAGGATGCCCCAAGGCAAAACTGACGACAGCGTCCCGAATACCACTTCCGCCACTTGTATTTTGACCCGCGAGAATGCACAGGGCGGTGAGACGATAGACTTGGTGCTCGCTTCTGGTCATGTCCTTCAATGTCTGCAGAGCGGGCAACGCCATGCTTTGAACACCTGAACCCGCCTTGAGAACAGAAACCAGCAAAGCATCAAACTCATTATCCCCTGCCCATAAGACATTGTTCAGCAAAAATGTCCTGCATGACCAATCCATGAGCGACACGATGGAAAAACCGAGCAACTGAGCCGGACCCACCATGCTGTCCGCCATGCTGTAATCATCCCCCGGCACGCTTCGAAGCAAATCCAACAACTGCACCGCGCCCTCATAGGTATGGCCTTCAGCCATCTTCGCATGGGCCGCAACATATTCAGCGTTACCCACAGCATCGGCGGAAAATGTGACAGACGCGACGGCGAGCAAGCAAGACAAAAGATGAATCCATTTTTCTCGAGACACGAAATCACCTTTCGCAAGGCACATCATTCATTTCCCTCCATTTCCAAACAACAGGTCGTCTTCCGTATTCGGATCTTGTTGTAGTAGTTTTTTGATTTTTTGTCAAGCACTATTTTCTTGGGTGGCCATTATCAAAAAATTGCCAGCTTGCCCAATACTCATCATCCAAAAACAACCGCCGCTGACGGGAAGTCAGCGGCGGGAAGGGGAAGGATCTATTTTTTTAACAACAGCTATTTGAGCAGTTCGCCGACGAGTTCGGGGGTTTTTGCGATGGCTTCGGGGAGGGCGGCGGTGTTTTTACCACCTGCCTGGGCCATGTCGGGGCGTCCGCCGCCGCTGCCGCCGACGAGGGGGGCGACACGGGCGACGATGTCACCCGCCTTGACGCGTCCGGTGAGGTCCTTTGTGACGCCGACGACAAGGGCGACCTTGTCCTCCACGGCGCTGCCGAGGACAACCACGCCGGAGCCGAGCTTGTCGCGGAGCTGGTCCATGACGGCGCGGAGCCCCTTGGCATCCTGTCCGTCCAACTGGAGGGCGAGCACCTTGACGCCCGCCACGTCAACGACGCGGCTCATGTGGTCCGCGCCGCCGCCGGTGGCCGCGGCCTGCTTCCATTTCTCCACCTCGCGGCCGAGTTTCCTGTTTTCATCGAGGAGCGACCGGAGCCGATCCTCCAGCGCGTCGGGCCGGGCGCTGAGCAGGTGGGCCGCCGCCATGAGCTGGCGGTCGCGTGCCTGGACAAATTCGACGGCGGCGTCGCCGCAGACGGCCTCGATGCGGCGCACCCCGGCGGAGAGGGCGGCCTCGGTGGCGATCTTGAAGAGGCCGATGACGCCGGTGCGCGGGACGTGGCAGCCGCCGCAGAGCTCAAGGCTGACATCTCCGACGCGCACGGTGCGCACGATGTCCTCGTACTTCTCGCCAAAGAGGGCCATGGCGCCCTCGGCGCGGGCCTCGTCAATGGGCTTGAGGGTGATGAGCACCTCGTGGTTGCCCCTGATGTGCTCGTTCACAAGGCGCTCGATGTCCTGGAGCCGATCGGGGTCGATGCCCTCGAAATGGGTGAAGTCAAAGCGGAGCCGGTCCGGCCCCACGTAGGAGCCGGCCTGGTGGACGTGCTCGCCGATGACCTGCTGGAGCGCGGCTTGGAGGAGGTGCGTGGCGGTGTGGTGGTTTTCGGTGGCGCGGCGGCGCGCGGCGTCCACCCGCGCATCCACGCGGTCCCCCACACGCAGGGTGCCCGCGGCAACCTTCACCGCGTGGCAGACCATCTTGCCCGCCAGCCGCCGCGCGCAGGAGACCACGGCGGTCGCCTCGGCGCCGTCGAGTGCGCCGGTGTCGCCAATCTGGCCGCCGGATTCGGCGTAGAAGGGGGTCTTGTCGAGGATCACGTCGCCCTCACCCCCCTCTTCCAGCGCGTCCACCGCCGCGCCGTCCCGCACCACGGCCAGGACCACCGCCGCCTCGTGGAGGCTGGTGTAGCCGGTGAATTCGGTGTCGCCGAACTGGTCATGAAGGGTGCGGTAGACGGGGGCGACGGCCTGCTGGCCGCTTCCGGCCCACGCGCTGCGCGCCTTTTCCTTCTGGCGCGCCATGGCTTGTTTGAAGCCCTCGCGGTCCACGGAGAAGCCCCGGTCCTCGGCCATGTCGGTGGCGAGGTCAAGGGGGAAGCCGAAGGTGTCGTGCAGCTTGAAAAGCTCCTCGCCGGACACCACGCCCTCCCCGGCAGCGGCGACCTTTTCAAAGATGCCGTTGAGCAGGTCCATGCCGCGGGCGAGGGTTCCCGCGAAGCGCTCCTCCTCCAGCTTGATGATGCGCGCGATCTGGCCGCGGCTTTCCACCAGCTCGGGGTAGTGGTGGCCCATGGTGTCCACCACGGTGGCGCTGACCTCGTGGAGGAAGGGTTTTTCGAGGCCGAGTTCACGGCCGAAGCGGGCGGCGCGGCGGAGCAACCGCCGGAACACGTAGCCCCGGCCCTCATTGGAGGGCAGGATGCCGTCGGCGGTCATGAAGCTGAGGGCGCGGATGTGGTCGGCGATGACGCGGTAGGGCACGGGGTTCTTTTCATAGGGCACGCCCGCGATGGCCCGCGCGGCCTCGATGAGGCGGAAGATGCCGTCGGTGTCGAATACGGTTTCCTTGTTCTGGAGAAGCAGTGCGATGCGCTCGAGGCCCATGCCGGTGTCAATGCCGCGGTTCTTGAGCGGCGGGCGGGAGCCGTCCAGCTGCTGGTCATACTGGGGGAACACCAGGTTCCAGAATTCCAGGAAGCGCTCCTTGGGATCGTTCTCCGGCGTGGCGTCCGGATCAATGTGGGCGCCCTTGTCGAAGAGCAGCTCGGAGCAGGGACCGCAGGCACCGGTGTCGCCCGCCGGACCCCAGAAATTGTCCTTCGCGCCGAGGCGCACGATGCGCGACGGGGAGACGCCCACCTCCTTCTCCCAGATTTCGGCGGCCTCGTCGTCGTCAGTGTAGACGGAGACCCAGACGGACTCGGCGGGAAATTTGAGCACCTGGGTGGTGAATTCCCAGCCCCAGGCGATGGCCTCGCGCTTGAAATAGTCGCCGAAGGAGAAATTGCCGAGCATCTCGAAGAAGGTGAGATGGCGCGAGGTCTTCCCCACCTCGTCGAGATCGTTCGCCTTGCCGCCGGCGCGCAGGCACTTCTGCGACGTGGTGGCGCGGCGGTAGGGCACGGGCACCTCGCCGGTGTAGTAGGGCTTGAACTGGACCATGCCCGCGCTGGTGAACAGCAGGGTCGGGTCGTTGCTTGGTATCAACCGGTCGCTGCGCTCCACCACATGGCCGCGCTGCCGGAAAAACTCAAGATAGGATTCGCGGATTTCATTGCTCTTCACGGTGTCCAAACTCCCTGCATTGTGGGACTGGGAAGGAAGGCGGAAGAATACCAAATTCGGGGGTTTTGTTGCATCTTCGGCGTGGGGGCCGGGGAAATCTCCCGTCCGGTTCCCCTCACCCGTGGGGGTGGCGGTGGTGCAGATCCGGCCAGTGGGAATGGGTGTGGCACAGCGGCGCGTGGGTGTGGGTGTGGCTGTGCCAGCCGTCCGGGGCCGCCGCGTCGCCGTGGGTGTGCGGGTGGTGGCCGTCGTCGTGGCGGTGGCTGTGGGTGTGTTCCATGCTGTCGTGGACATGGGCGTGGCCGTGGCGCTCGACGACGATCACCGCGATGGACACGGCAAGGACCGCCGCGCCCGCCGCCTGCCACACGCCAAGGGTCTCGCCCAGCCAGACGACGGAGAGAAACACGCCGAAGAAGGGCGCGCAGGAGAAGACCATCTGGGAGCGGGCCGCGCCAAGCCGCTGGGCGGAGGTGATGTAGAGGGTGATGCTCGCGCCGAAGGACAGGCCGCCCAGCGCCAGCGCCCACAGCCAGAGGCCGCCTGCGGGAATGTCAAAAAATAGCAGGCCCACGGCCAGGTTGGCTGAACCCGCCACCAGCCCCTTCCAGAAGGTGCTGGCCTGGGGGGATATGCCGTCAATCAGCGCGGTGCAGTTGTTGTCCACGCCCCAGCACAGGGCGGCCCCGGCCACGCACAGCACGGCGGCCACACCCGGACGGCCCTCACCCCAGGTGAGCAGCAGGCCCGCAACGACCACGCCCGCGTTGCCCATCCACACCCGCAGACCGAGTGACTCCCTGAACACCAGCACCGCCAGCACCGCCGTGGCCACCGTTTCCAGGTTGAGCCACATGGACACCGACGCGGCGTGGGCCAGGCGCAGGCCGCAGAGCAGAAGCACCGGACCGGCCATGCCGCCGAAGAACACCGCCGCCCCGAGGAGTAGCAGGTTTTTCCGGTCCCGGGGCATCAACCGACCGGCGGCGCGCCGCCGTTCGCTCAAAAGAAAAGGCATCAGGAACAGGGCCGCGCCGAGATAGAGCAGGCCGGCAAGCTGGTTGGCCTGAAAATCCGGAAGGAGCCATTTGGAGAGGGGCGTGGACACGCCAAAAAGCACGGCGGACGCAAACGCCTCCGTCATAGCCCGGTATTTGTGCGGTCCTTCGCCCATGCGTGGCTGCTCCGGTTTTGTTGAAAAATCATAGCATACCAAAAAAAAAACGCGCCCGCCCGGGGGGACCGGGCGGGCGCAAAGGGTTGGCGCGTCACGGCGGCTACAAACGGCGCGTCCCGCCGGACATGAGGGTCAGCGCGGCAAGGCCCATCCCGGCCAGCAGGAGGTCGCCGAGCATTTTGCGCCAGTCCTCAAGGGAGTAAGCGGACTTCTTCTTTCCGCAACCGCATCCGCCCTTCTCCTCCTCCAGCCCGGCCTCAACACGGGAGACCTCGCCGCTGCCGTCGGTGTCCACCTGGGCGAAAACCGCCTGGGTGAGCCGCGCCAGCAGGGCGGAAGCCTCGGCGAAGGAAACGCCGCCGCTGCCGTCGGCGTCGGCGGTGTCAAACTGCGCGGTCAGCATGGCGAGAAGCTCATCCACGGTGGGTTCGGGCTGCGGCGGTGCGCAGGCCGGGCCCTGCGTGACGGTGACGGTGCGCGTGACCGGGGCGGCGGCGTTGCCCGCCGCGTCGGAGACGGCATAGGTCAGGGTGTAGACACCCGGCGTGCCGGCGGCCACCGCGCCGGAAACCTGGGGCGCGAGCGCGCCGCCGCAGGCGTCCAGGGCATCCGCGCCGGGATCGGTGAAGGCGTCACCGCACTGGATGGTGACGGCGGCGTCCCCGGCGAGGGTGATTACGGGCGGCTGCGTGTCAGCCACGGTGACGGTGCGCGTTTTGGCGGCGGCTGCGTTGCCCGCCGCGTCGGACACGTTGTAGGTCAGCGTGTAGGTTCCGGGCGTGGCGGTGTTCACCGTGCCGGTCTTCACGATGGCCGCAGTGCGGTTGCCGGAGCATCCGTCGGCGGCGGTTGCGCCCGGATCGGTGAAGGGCGCGCCGCACTCCACCGTCACCGCCGCCGCGCCGTTCAGCGTGATCACGGGCTTTTGCGTGTCGGCCACGGTGACGGTGCGCGTTTTGGCGGCGGCTGCGTTGCCGTCGCTGTCCGTGACATTGTAGGCCAGCGTGTAGGTTCCCGGAACGGCGGTGTTCACCGCGCCGGTCTTCACAATGGCGGAGGTGAGGTCGCCGTCCTCCGTGTCCGAGGCGGTCGCGCCCGGATCGGTGTGGACGCCCCCGCATTCCACCGTCGCCGCCGCCGCGCCGTTGAGCGTGATCACCGGATCATCGTCGGTGACCACGTGAACAAGGCGCGTGACGGGCACGGCGCTGTTGCCCGCCGGGTCGGTGGCGGTGTAGGTGAGGGTGTGGTCGCCGGGCGCGGCGGTGTCCACCGCGCCGGAGACGGCCACCGCCAGTTCACCGGAGCAGGCGTCGTCCGCGGACGCGCCCGGCTCGTTGTACGCGGAGCCCACGACCACGGTCATTTCCGCGCCACCCGCGAGGGTGATCACCGGTTTGGCGGTGTCCGCCACGGTGACGGTGCGGGTGACGGTGTTGGCGGCGTTGCCGGCGCTGTCGGTGACATTGTATGAGAGGGTGTAGGCTCCCGGAACGGCGGTGTTCACCACGCCGGTCCTGACAATGGCGGAGGTGAGGTTGCCGTCCTCCGCGTCCGCGGCCGTGGCGTTGGGATCGGAGAAGGTTTCTCCGCATTCCACGGTCACGGAGGCCGCGCCGTTCAGCGTGATGACGGGCACGCCGGAGGCGGTGACGTTGACCAGGCGCGTCACCGGGGCGGAGTAGTTTCCGGCCATGTCGCGCACCCTGTAGGTGAGGGTGTACGCCCCCGGGGCGGAGGTGTTCACCGTGCCGGTGATGGAAACGGCGGAACTGACATCCCCGCCGCAGACATCGGCGGCGATGGCGCCGGGCTCGGTGTAAACCGCGCCGACCACCAGATTGATCACGGGCGCGCCGAGCAGCGTGACCACCGGCGGCGTGGTGTCCACCACCTGCACCGTGCGGTAGACCCGCGCGGCGGGATGGCCGCCGCTGTCGGTCACATCGTAGCGCAGGTAATAATCGCCTGTGGCCGCGGTGTTGACGGCATCGCCGGAGACGACGACCTGGTCGGAGATGTCGCCGTCCTCCGGATCGGTGGCCACCACCCAGGGATCAACGAATTCCGAGCCGCATTCCACAGGCAGCACACTGGAACCGTTCAGCACGATTGCCGGGGTTCCGGGGGCCACCACAACCACCTGACGATAGGCGAATCCCGCGAGGCCCGCCCCGTCGAGGACGGTGTAACTCAGGGTGTAGCTTCCGGGCGTGTTCACGTCCACGGTGTCGCCGCCCACGGTGACGTCATCCGAAATGTCGCCGGAACACTGGTCGAAGGCGCCCGCGCCGGGATCCGCAAAGCCGCCTCCAAGGGGCACGGTCATGCTTTCAAGACCGGCAAGGGTGACCACCGGCGGCAGGGTGTCCTGCACGGTCACCCATCTTGTCACCTGCGCCGCGGTGTTTCCGTCGCTGTCGGCGACATTGTAGGCCAGCGTGTAGGTTGCGGGGGTGGCGGTGTCCACAGTGCCGGTTTTGACGACGGCGGAGGTGAGGTCGCCGTCCTCGGCGTCCTGGGCGGTCGCGCCGGGATCGGTGAAGGTTCCGCCGCACTCCACCGTCAAATCATCGGAACCCGTGAGGCTGATGACCGGATCGGTGTTGGGCGCGACCACCACGGTGCGCGTGACCGGGGTGGCGGCGTTGCCGGAGGGATCAGACGCGGTGTAGGTGAGGGTGTAAGTGGCGGGCGTGTTCACGTTCACCGCACCGGAGACCTGCACACCCAGCGTTCCGGCGCAGGTGTCGGAGGCGGTGGCGCCGGGATCGGCGAAGAAAGTCCCGGCAAGGACGCGCATGGAGGCCGCGCCCTGCAGGGTGATGACGGGCTTCACCTTGTCCGACACGTTCACCACCCGCTGCACCGGCGCGGCGTTGTTGCCCGCCGCGTCCTGCGCGGTGTAGGTGAGGGTGTAGCTTCCGGGCTGGTCGGGGTTTACCGTTCCAGAAACCGCATAAGAGATCAGCCCGTTCGGGCCGTCGGACGCGGTCGCGCCGGGATCGGTGAAGCCGGTGTGGCATTCGACGGCCAACGGCGTGCCGCCGAGCAGCGAAATCACCGGCGCGGCCTGGTCCACCACCGTGACGGTGCGGTTCACCCCGGAATAGGTGTTTCCGGAGGGATCGGTGACGGAATATGTCAGGAACTGCGGGCCAAGCACGGCGGTGTTTACCGTGCCGGTGACAAGCACCACGTTGTCGAGGCTGCCCGCGCAGGCGTCGGAGGCGTTCCAGCCGGGTTCGGAATAGACGCCTCCCTGGGGCACGGTTATGTTGGTGCTGCCAAGCAGCGACAGCGTCGGCGCGTTTGTGTCGGCCACGGTCACCGTGCGCACGCGGCTTTCAGCCCAGAGTCCGCGCGAGTCCTGCACCCGGTAGGTGAGCTCATAGACCCCGGTGTTTTCGGTGTCCACGGAACCGTCCACGATCACGTCACCGGCCAGGTCCCCGTCCTCCGGGTCGGAGGCGTTCCAGCCGGGTTCCGTGTAGGCGCTTTTGCATTCAATGGTGAACGCCGCCGAACCCAGCAGGGAGATGACCGGGGCCTGGTTTTCCACCACCAGCACGGTGCGCTGGAGCGGGCTCGCGGACAATCCGGCGGGATCGGTCACGCTGTAGGTGAGTGTGTACGTTCCGGCGAGGGCCGTGTTGACCGTTCCGGTCACACTGACCTCGTCGTGCAAACCGCCCGCGCACTGGTCCGAAGCGGTCCAGCCAGGCTCCACATAGGCGTCGCCGCGGATGACGGTGACGGGATTGTCGCCAAGAAGGGCAAGACTTGGGGGCAGTGTGTCCATTACGTCCACATTGCGCGTGCGGTGGACGGCATGGTTGCCCGCCGCGTCGGTCACGTCGTAGCCGAGGGTGTAAACCCCCAAGGCGTTCACGTTCGGCGGCGTCGCGGACACATTCCCGCTGATGTCCCCGTCCACATTGTCCGTGGCGAGCCAGCCGGGGTCGGTGTAGGGCGCGCCGCATTCCCAAGGAATGGTGGAATTGCCCTGGAGCGTGATGACCGGCGGGGTGGTGTCCACCACGGTCACGGTGCGCACCGCGCCGCCCACATTGCCCGCCGTGTCCCCCACCGAATAGGTGAGGGTGTACACGCCCGGCACGGCGCTGTTCACCGTGCCCTCGACGCTGACGGCCCCGCTGACATCGCCGCCGCACGCGTCGGTGGCGGTCCAGCCTGGTTCGGTGTAGCCCTCAAGTGTTCCGGCGGTGACTTCCGCCCCGCCCGTGAGGAGAATCACCGGCGGGGTGGTGTCCACCACCTCCACGGTGCGGTCCGCCATGGCGGTGTTGCCGCGCGAGTCGGTGACGCTGTAGGTCAGGGTGAATGTGTTCGGGTGGGAGGTGTCGGGCGGGAGAATCACCACGATTTGCGCCGTCACATCCCCGTCCATGTCATCCACGGCGGTGGCGCCCGGATCAACATAGGGAACGCCGCACTGGGTTTGCTGGGGGTTGGGCGGATTGATGGTGATCACCGGCGGGGTGGTGTCGCCAATGGAGCGGAGCTCCTGTTCGGTGACGCAGTCATCGCCGGTTGCGTCGAGCGCGTCAAAGGCGGCGGCCTTCACGGCGGGCGCCTTCGCCTGCATTTCGGCCAGGGTCAGGCAACCGTTGGCATCGCCGTCCATCAGCGCGAAACGGCCCGTTTCCAATATCCACGCGGCCACCGCGGAGGCGTCCGCCGGGTCTATGGTGGTGACACAGAGATCCCACCAGGTCAGGTTGCAGGATGTGGTCGAGGCCAGGGAGTCCTCCATATAGAGCCACCAGTCGCCCTTGGTGGCGCGGCCGTCAAAGACCGACAGCGCCTCGTTGGGCCGGTAGTAGCCCGCATAGGGGGCGGTCCCCCCGGAGACCGGTCGCGCCGCCTCGTCATCGAAGGCGGTGAAAAGGTTTCCGCCCGACAGGTTGCCCGCGATCAGTTCCACGAGGGCCCCGTCCGGACCCTGAAGCCAAAGTGAAGTCTGGGCGACATCGTGCTGCTGCATTTCCACATACAGGTTCAGGTCGACGATCATGCGCTCGTCCGCCACCGCGATGCGCGACTCCTCGGTGCCGTTGTCAAAGGCGACGGGCACGTCCGTTCCGGAGTACTGGTCGCAGTTTTCCATGCCGGTGGAGACGGTAAAGTCAACGGAGGAGCCGGGCGGCACGGTGGTTCCGGCGGCAGGGAACTGGAGTGCCACGTCGCCCGCGTCATACTCGTTGCTGGGCGCTTCGGAAACGACGCCCGGAACAAGCATGGCCGCCTCCAGAAGCTGTTCCGCGTCCTTGCGCGGCATGCCCGCCAAATTCGGCACTTCCACCGAAACGGGCATCTCGCTCTTCACCAGATCCACCGGGGTGCCCTCGGGCACCATGGTGTCGGCGGGCGGATTCTGGGAGACGATACGGCCGTCGGGGAATGTGAAACTGACGGAGACGGTGACTTTTCCGACGGCAAGCCCGCCGGAGGCTATCTTGTCAAGGGCCTCCGCCTCGGTGGACATTTCCAGATAAGGCACGCGCACAAACACCGGACCGGTGGAGATGACCACGCTTATCTCACTGTCGGTCATGACCCGCTCGCCGGGGGCGGGTTTCTGTTCGATGACCCCGCCTGGGGGCACGGTGGGGCTGTTTTCATAGGTCACCACCCCCACCGACAGCCATGCGGCGGCAAGTGTTTCCCTGAGATCGGACTCCGCGACCCCGGACAGATCGGGCACGTCCACCAAGCCGGGGCCGGAGGAGTACCACAGGTCCACCTCCGAACCGGGCGGCACCAACGTTCCGGGGACGGGCGCCTGCACCGCAAGCAAACCCGCCTCATACAGGGAGGGGGTGGTGTCCGACTTGCCCTTGGCAAGCCCCGCCGCCGCAAGGGCGGTGTCCACGTCGTCCGGTTTCAGACCCCGCAACTCCGGCACGGGCACAGGCGCGGGGCCCTTCGAGACGACAAGATCAACAACAGCGTCAAGAAGCACCGGGGTGTCCCCGGCGGGATCCTGCGCAATGACCAGGCCCGCCGCCACCGAGGCGTTGTACTCCTCCGTCACGGCGCCCACAGCCAGCGAGGCATCCACAACAGCCTGCTGCGCCTGGGCACTTTCCTTGCCCACAACGTCGGGCACGATCGCGGTGGCCGGCTCGCTGGTGAAGAAGGTGAGAATCAGCCGGGGCCGCTGCGCCGCCACAGTGTGCTCGCTGGAGGCGAAGCGCTTCCAGCCGATGTCCCTGTCCTCGTTGGCCAGGAGGATCCAGCCCTTGTTGTTTTTTCCGTTTTGATACCAGCTTTGGACGTCTGAGAGCATGCCCTCCGCCGGCCCCCATGTGTATGTTCCCGCCACGGTCACGCTTGTTTTTGTGACCTCATCAAAGAAGTTGAAATCACCCCCCGGGTTGGACCAGGAAATGTAGTTGTACTTCGCGTGGATCCAGGTGGCGTCGTCGGTGGTTGAATTGGCGCCGAGGAGGTCATCGGGAGCGGCAGCGCTCGAGACGCCCTCGCCCCAGTCCCTTGTGACCGTGCGCAGGGCCACCACCGCCGTGGTGCTCTTCTCAACGGCAAGGGCATCCATCTGAAGCCGCGCGTCCGTGATGAGCGCCCCGGCGGGCAGGGTGCCCGCCACGTCGAATTTCACCAGCCCGCGCCGGCGGGAGCTGGCGCCATATTTGCCGACAATAATGGACGGCCCCGCACCGTTGCTTCTGTCGCCCGTGACACTTTGGTAGAGGGTGTTGTCCATGACGGCCTCGATGGGCAGCACGTTTTTGGTGCCCACCTCCAGGGTGACGGGGATGGTGGCAACGTAGCCGGTGCCGCCGCCCGCCGTGCCGACGGCGCTGACGGTGATGGTTGCGGTGTAAACGCCAAGGGACAGCTTGCCCGTGAGAAAGCTCAGGGTCACCGTGTCGTGCTCGCCCGACGAGGTGCCTGAGGCGGGGGACACCCGCGCCCAACTCTTGTCGGACGCGACCGCATACTCCATGGGACCGGTGCCCGCGTTCCACACCTCGAAGGTTTGGGATTTGGCGTTTTGCCCCGGCTGGCAGGACACCGTGATTTCCGGCTCGGACACTTCCGCTATGTACTCATGGGGCTCCCACACCACCCGATCAAGGTTGAACCGTGAATTGGTGCCCGGGGCGCCGGTTGCGATCCAGGCCAACTCGTGGGTTCCGGGAAGGAGATCCACGCCATCCACGGCATAGGCCGTCGGGGCGGAGATGGGACCGCGCCGGATGACGCCGTCCACGGAGAAGACAAAGGCGCTTTCCGCGGTGCCATGCGGCAGGGTCCAGGCGAAACTGATGCGTCCCGGCCCCTCCACCGTGGTGGCAAGCACCGACTTTTGCGAATTTGAACTCAAGAGCAGTTCCGCAGCGTCCACACCGTCATAGGCGGCCCCATGCGAATCATTCCAGCCGATCCACATGGTGTCCGAGCCCGGACCATGGCTCCAGGCCAGTTCAGGCGCATCCAGTGCGGCCGGAAGCGGCACCGCCTTGTGCGAAATCTCCAGTTCGTAAGGAACATTCACAACCGGATTGAACGCACCCGTCCCGTTGAGTTTCATGAAACCGGTCTGTGACGTGGCCAAATCGGTCGTGTCAAAGACGAGGGTGACAGTGTGCGGGGCGGCGCCCACGGTGGCTGTGGGATTTTCAAGGGTCAATTCCGGCCTTGTCTCCGATGCGGTGAGATCAAAGGTCCCCCCGCCGGAATTGGAAACCACAACAGGCACGCGCAACACCTCTCCGCCTGTTGTGCTTACGACAATCTTCTTTGGGTTCACAGACATGTACGGTCCGGTGAAGGGCGTGAAGGAAAACTGGTCAACCAGCCCGTAACGCTGGCTGTCCACGACACCGGCGTGCACCCATTCCAGAACGCACGCCCCCTGCGTTGTCACCTCAACGGTCCTTTCCGTCCAGGGGAACGACGACATTTGCGTCTTTTCGGCGACGCCGTTCACCAGGAACTGCATGAAGCCGCCCGAACTTAGATTGGCCATCCAGTAAAAACGAACTGTTCCCGGCCCCTGGACGGTGGTCCGCAGTTTGGAGCCTCCCGAGGGTTTGAAGCCGGGCACTGCCGCATCCACCCCGTCATGGCTCAGTGCCCTGGTGCCAAACCATTTGACGTCGCCGTCGGTCGTCCACTCATAACCAGGCGCGTCCAGCACCTCGGCCAGGGGTGGCGCGACGCGCACGGTGACCGGAATGGAAAGCGGTGCGTTGGGCGGGGGCGGAGTCTGCGCGCCCGTGATGCTGATGACCGTGGTGTGCGTCCCCGGCGCGAGCCCCGCCGTGTCGAAATAAACGCCAACGGCCGCCTCCTGATCATCCTGCGCGATGCCAGAATCCGGACTCAGGGAGAGCCAGGACGCCGGGGCGGCCCCCTGGGAGGCGCTGCAATGGAGCACCCCCTGCCCCACCGCCCTCACATTAATCTCCATTGACGGCAGGCTTTCGCCCGCACTGATGGTGCGGTCAATGGAACTGACATCGCACGCGATTGAAGGGGGATTGTTGTCCTGTAGGTTGACAGAAAGCCTGACGGGCACGGTCAGGGGCGAATTGGGCGCGCCCGGGGCGGTGACGGTAAGGAAGGCGTCATAGACACCAACAGCCATCCCCCCGCTGTTTGCCGTGATCGTAAGCGTGTCCGACTCGCCTAGGGTCTCCCCCGAATCCGGCGCCACCGACAGCCAGGTGTGGCTGGTGGTAATGTCGTAGGATAAGGGCCCCGGGCTCATGGGCAGAATTTTGGCTGTGGTGGTGGCGAAACTGTGCCCGACTGCGGTGCTGATGTTTATTTTGGTCGGGTTCACGATGATTGCGGGGGCGCCGCTCCCGCTGTCAAAACGGCTGACGGCCGGGTCGCCGTAGAGGTTCAGGGCCAGCCAGTTGGTCCATCCCATGGGATTGTTGGCTTTTTCAATCTCAGAGCGCAGCCCCGAATCCTCCCTCGCAAGGAAAAGGGCGTCGCCGGCGTTGTGTCCCGCGATAATGCGCTTTGTGAAATGGCGGCCCATCAAGGCCGCAGAGGCTCCTGTCATGAACGAAGAGCCCGGAATGTACTGGAGGTTGCGTGTGGCCGAAACGGTCCCGATGGCGCCGTTTCTCAGCAGACAGACGCCCAGATTGTTTATTTCCTCGGGGGCGCCGTTGTCACAGGAAATTTGAAAGACAAAGGCGGGCTTGGTGTCGTCTAGATCCGGGCAAAGATACCAGTCAAACACATCCGTGGCAAACGTCGTGTTTCCATGGGTGCTCCAGCAGACCACGCCATAGCCCTTTTTCCACTCATTCAGCACGTTGTCATAGTTCACAGGGCTGATATCGCCGCCGTCCGCGGGGTCCTTGTAAACACGGTAGGTGCTCATGCCGGCAGGAATCGCGTATTCCGTCCGAATCGCCTCCATCAAAGGGACGCCTGTGGTTTCCTCATCCAAATCTTCCGCCGGAAGCAGCACTTTTTTGCGCCAGTCAATATCCGCCTCCGTGGCGTATCTGATAGTTTTCGCAACAATGGACTCCAGGCGGGGCACCCTTAGCGCGTCACCGGAATATACGGGGATTCTGCCCACCACCAGGTCAAGCACCGTGTCCAGCCCGCCGGGCTTGTCGTCAATGCCAATCATTCCGTAATGGTTGTCGTTGTTCAGGTCCCAGTTGCCGTGCATTTCCCCGTAATAGGTGTCGGAGGGTTTCCCATGGTGGGGGGGCTTGGGTTCGGCGAGGTCCGACAGGAGGATGTGAAACCTTTTCATGGGCACATCCCCCGTGTCGGGGTCTGGATTCCCCACCAGAAGGACATACTTGATGCCCATGGCCACCCAATGGGACTGGAGCCAGGAGCGCAGATTTTCCGCCGCCACGTCCCCCGCACCGCCACCCCAGCCACCCGCCACGGAACCGCCCCCAAACAGGTTGTCATAGGTGCGGGTTTCGGTGACAGTCAGCACGTCATGCTCCGTTTCATGGAACAGTTCGAGGCTGCCGAGGCACTGGGTGCTGGCAAGGATGGTCTCGGTGGTCATAATCACATAGTCATAGGTGCCGCCGCTTTTTTCGCCGCCCGCGGGATACCACGCGGCTGCCCCGTCAAAATTGTCAAAGGCCTGCGCCGCAAAATCATCCAAGGCCGTGTCCGCCATCAATTCGGCGGGGGCTTCCGCCTTTTCCAGGCCATAGGAAAGAACAATCCGCCCGTCCCGGACAACCTCCAAAACTCCCGCCGCGGGATTGCACCGGACGGGACAGAAGCGCACGGTGACCATTTTCCATTTGCGCATCTGCCCGGGCGTCCCTGCCGAGACGGCTTCGGCCGGATAAAAGGCGTCGGCGGTGTATATCGGGACGCTGAAACCGTCAACCACGCCCACCGCGCCGCCCCAGTCCTCCAGCGCGGCGGAGCCGTTCCATTCCATGGCGGGAGGACCGGGCAGCACCCGTTTTCCCTCCGGCAGCGGCAAGGTTTCCGTTTTCGCATCCGTCAATTCAATTGACACCGACGCCGGATCGGCGTTGGGCGGGAGGGCCAGGGTGAATGTCCTCACCGGCAGCACGGGCGCGCCGGGCGAGGAGGAAGGCTCGCAGCCCTCCATTTCGGGCAGGATGCCGCCGTCCTGTTCGGTGAGGATCACCCCGCCGCATGCCACGTCAATGACAATCCGGCCGTCACCGTGGGTGATGCTGTGGGTCAGGGGCGCGGTCCAGGCCATGGCCGGAACCAGTCCCAAAAACACGACAAGACACACCGCACGACGGAGGGAAGCAAACATGATGCGATCTCCTGGAAATGAGTTTTCCCGTGACACACTCAACGGGAATGCCAACATTAGGGACTTCATTGATCAGCCCGCCCTTGAGGGAAAAACACCAGCCCAAACCTTACAATCAAAGAGTACCCACCGCCTTAACTTTTGTCAAGGCTTTCGTTCATTATTTCCAGTTTGTCCATTAATTGGACAGCATGTCAAAAGGGTTGAACCATACTGCCGCAATTTTCCCTTGGCATTTCATATTTTTCGGGAGAACCAATGGAATTGTGGAGATATATGTTTCCGGTGATATTCTTCGCCGCGCCCTTTTTCCCTTTTTCCATTTCCACCAGCAGGGCCGGACGTTTTCCATCGTCATACACGTGGCATGCTGAAAATTCCACGCCCCCGATGTCCTTTGCGATGGAGGTGCGGCGGATATGGAAGCGCAACGGGGCGAAGTCTGCACCCTTTGACATTTCGCGGGTGTTGAAACTGCAATTTTCAAAGCGCACGAGGGCCGCTTCCGGGGACTTGTCATAGAGGTACACGGCCCCGCCTTTTGTCTTTTCGACGGTGCAACGGATGAATTCGACTGTTCCGGCGACGCCGTCGTCGCATAGCGCCCCCACGCCGATGCCCACGTCTTTTCCGCCCGCCACATGGCAGTCCTCAAAACGGATGGACACGGGCGCGCCCGTCTTTTTCAGGTTCTTCAGGTAGAGCAGGATACCCGCGCCCTCGTTTCCCTCCATCCTGCACCGGCGCACCACCACATTCTCCAGGCATTCGTTTTCGCTGTTGGGCTCCAGATCGATGCCCGCCTCGGGCGCGGTGCCGCCGGTGCCGGAAAAGACACAGCGCTCAATGAGCAGGTTACGGGCGCTGATGACGCTGATACCCTGGCGGTGGTTGTCATGGCAGGCCACGTCGCGGATGACCACGTCCTCGCAGCGGGGCAGTTTCGCGGACGCGCCCACATAGATGCCGTCGCCGCCGCTGCCCTCATAGCGCCCCCCCTCCAGGCGCACCCGGCGGCAGCCCTGCATGTCGAGCACCATGCGCCATTCCGCCTTTTTATAGGGCGGCCGCACATAGTCCGCCTTGCGCATGCGCATCACCGCACCATGGGCAACTATGGCTATGTCCTCCAAGTCAACTGCGGTGAACATTGAATCACCCGTGCCCAGGTATTCCCCCGCCTTGGCAAGCAGCACCACACCCGGCTCCAGCACCAGTTCCAGGCCGCCGCGCAGTCTCAGCGGCCTGACCACCCAGGGCTCGCCCATGTAGGGCACCACCACCCTCCTGGCCCCCGAGTCAATCGCCTGTTGGACTGCGGGGGTGGCATCGGCGGGATCAAAGCCCCACCATGCGGCATTAGCCTCGGCCAGTGCGCCGGAAAATACCGCGCCCACCTTTGCGCTGTCGGGGCGGTTGTCGGCGGCGAGACCGGTGCCGGCGGAAATGAAAAGAAAAAAGACCGCAAGTGTGAAATGACGAAACATCTCCCTGTCTCCCATGTGGCCGTTGATTGCGCCTGTTGAGGCACGACACAGGGTAACATCCCCGGAAAGGCCCCTTCAAAATGGAAATTTTTGAGGCGGGCAAGATGGACGAAGTGGACGGAGGTGGAACATCAACCCAAATCCACCTTCAACAGGGGGACCTGCCAAAGTGAGATTCCGGGCGTGGTGTTCATGCTCCGTCGGAGTTGGTGAGGGGATAGGATGCGACGGGGCCCCATCGGTCGTAGGGATAATAGCGGAACACCACCCTCCCGACAATGTCGGAGACGCTTGCCAGGTCGTAATAGTATTGCGCGTCCCATGACTCCTTGGGCAGGCTGCTGTCATCGCTCTGGTTGCGGTTGTCCCCCAGAAAAAACACGCCGTCCCCCGGCACCGCCACAGGGCTGTCAATGGCGTAGCGCATGGGCTCGCGCACATAGGGTTCGGAGGCGTACTTGCCGTTGATGAAGAGGGCCCCGTCAACCACCATCAGCGAGTCGCCGCCCAGGCCGACAATACGCTTGACCAGATATTCCCCGTTGTGCCGGAGCACCACGATGTCGCCCCGGCGGTATGCGGGCTCGCGCATGGTGACGAGCATGTCACTGGGCATGAGGGTGGGTTCCATGGAGCCGCTGGGCACCATGAAAAAGCGGGTTCCCCGGAACACAAAGAGGTAAACACAGGCGAGGGTCAGGAGGACCAGGGCAACAGCGCCCGCCTTCTTTCCCAGCAACCAGTCATAGAGCGCCGAGCGGTGCATGGCTCAGCGTTTGCCCGGGGTCTTCGCCCCTCGGGCCTCCTCCAGCAGGTTTTTGGCCACCGGCTTGTCGGGGTAGATGGCCAGCGCCTCCTCGAAACATGCGGCGGCCTTGGACGCCTTCTTGGCGCGCAGCCAGCAGCGGCCCTCGTTCAGGAGGGTGTAGAAGCGCTGGTCGGGGGTGCGGGCGGCGGCGCGCGCCTTCTGCCACGCCTTGGCCCCCTGGTCCCATGCGGGAAGGGCGCCCAAATCCTCGGCCTTGAAAAAATTGAGGGCGTAGTCCGAAACCAGCGGGAAGTCGCGGGGGGACAGTTCTGCGGCCTTTTTCGAAAGCAACTGGGCGTTTTCAAACACATCCCGCCCGGCCCACAGGCGGATTTTCATCACCTGCGGCCAGTGCACCAGGTACATCTGCGACAGGTTGAAGAGGTAATCGGGGTTGTCCGGCTCCAGTTTGATGGCCTCGTCAAGGTGGCGGATTCCGTCCTCATACTTTCCAACGTGGCACAGGTGGATGCCGAGGTTGTTGTGGGCGCGGGAAAGGCCGGGCTGGATTTCCAGCGCCGCCCGCCACCGTTTCACCCCTTCCTCCTCCTCGCCGTACCAGTCATAAACCAGTTCACCGTAATAATTCAGCAGTTCCGCGTTCTTGGGATACTTGGCAAGCCCCTCCTCGTAGGCCTGACGCGCCAGAAGAAGCATCTGGTTGGCCTGCTCCGCCGTTTTTTGCGCCTCCTCCTTTTGTCCGGCCTTTGCCAGCGCCTCGGCCATCTTCATTTTCATTTCCCCGACCATCTGCTGCAACTTGTCGAAAGCGCGTATTTTCGCGGCGAACTCCTGCTCGTTTTCAGCCGATTTTGCAAGGGATTGGGGCAGGGCGGGGGGTTCGGCGCGGACAGGAAAAGCCAGGGCCGCGCAGGCCGCCGCCAGCAACAGCAACACCCCAAGGCGTGCATGCCCCCCTCCGAGCCCCGTTTTTGCCGGTTCTGTGGTCGCTTTTGCCATTTCGGTCCTCCCGGTTGGATTCAGTTTAGGGTAACCCCAAAAGGACGGTGAATCAATCCCCGGAGGATATTTTTTCGTGTTCCCTAATATTTTCCGCCGACGGGGCGTTATACTAGTGTCATGTCCGGTGCGAAACCGGAACATGTGGAAAAACAACCACAGGGAGATGGAACATGAGAAAAACAGCGGTTTTGGCGCTTTTTGCCGCCTTGATGACGGTTTGGGGTGCGACAGCCGGGGCCCAGGAGGCCACGGCGCAGGCACCCGCACCGGTGGCGGCGCCGGCGGGAGACCTGAAACTGAAGGACAACCTGGGTTCGGTGAGCGCAGGCGAAACCACGCTGTCGGACCAGACGGACGTGGCGGTGACGGTGTACAACAACGACCGTGCGCTGGTGCGCGACCGGCGCAAGATCACCCTGGCGCCGGGCGAGATTTCGCTGAAGTTCATGGATGTGGCGCAGGGCATCCGCCCGGAGACGGTGAGCCTGGCCTCGCTGAACGATCCGGGCAACCTGCGCATCCTGGAGCAGAATTTCGAATTTGATCTCATGAGCCCGGAAAAGCTCATGGAGAAATACGTGGGCCGCGAGGTCACACTGGTCAACAAGAGCAACGACATCAATTTTTACGAGCAAAAGGCGAAGCTGCTGAGCGTGAACAACGGGCCGGTGTACGATGTGGACGGGAAGATTTATTTGGGCCACCCCGGCCAGGTGGTGCTGCCGGAGATTCCGGGCGAACTCATCGCCAAGCCCACGCTGGTTTGGCTGCTGGACAACAACGGCACGGACCACGAGGTGGAGGCGACCTACCTGACGGGCGGGATCTCCTGGAAGGCGGACTATGTGCTCAACCTGAACCGGGAGGAGACCAGTCTGGCGCTGGAGGGTTGGGTGACGCTGAACAACCAGTCCGGCGCGACCTACCAGAACGCGCAGTTGAAGCTGGTGGCGGGCGAGGTGAACGTGGTGAACGACATGATGGCGGGGGCGATGCCCGCGCCCATGATGATGAAGGCGGAGATGGCCAGGGCGCCGATGGAGATGGCGGAGGAGGCCTTCGCCGAGTACCACCTGTACACGCTGCCGCGGCGCACCACCATCAAGCAGAACCAGTCCAAACAGGTGAGCCTGCTGTCGGGCGACAACATCGCGGTGAAAAAAATTTACGAGTTCCGGGGCGACGCGGCGTTTTACAGCTCAAAATTTGAGCCCATCAAGAACCAGAACGTGGATGTGTTCCTCACCTTCAAGAACGAGGAGAAGAACAGCCTCGGCATGCCCCTGCCGGGCGGCGTGATGCGGGTGTACCAGCAGGACAGCGGCGGCATGTACCAGTTCGCGGGCGAGGACAGCATCAAGCACACCGCCAAGGACGAGGAGGTGCGGCTGCGGCTGGGCAAGGCCTTTGACGTGGTGGCGGAGCGCATCCAGGAAGACTACAAGCCGCTGGGGCCCATGACCCATGAGGCGGCGTTCCGCATCCCCGTGCGCAACCACAAGGACGTGCCCGTCGCCGTGGACGTGGTGGAGCCCATGCCCGGAAGCTGGCAAATCCTGGAGAAGTCCCACGAATTCGTGAAAAAGGACGCCGGGACGGCGGTGTTCACCCTAAACATCCCCCCCGACGGCACGGTGGAGCTGACCTACCGGGTGCGGGTCCAGTACCGCTAGCCCACCTGCGGCATATTTTCACGGAGGCCGGTGTCTTTCATACAATAAAGGCGCCGGCTTCCCTGTTTCCGCCGGAGAAAGGAACCCCATGGAGAATTTTCAGTTTCACAACCCGACCCGGGTGGTTTTTGGAAAGAACACGATTGGCGAGCTTTCCGGACTGGTGCCGAAAGACGCAACGGTGCTGATGACCTACGGCGGCGGCTCCATCAAAGCCAACGGGGTCTATGATCAGGTGAAGGCCGCCCTGAAGGGGCACACCGTGCTCGAATTCGGCGGCATTGAGCCAAACCCGCGCCATGAGACATGCATGAGGGCTGTGGAGATCTGCCGCAGGGAGAATGTGGGTTTTCTGCTGGCCGTGGGCGGCGGCTCGGTGCTGGACGGAACCAAATACATCGCGGCGGCGGTGCCCTTCGCGGGGCAGGACCCCTGGGACATTCTTGCCAAGGGCGCGGCGGTGGAAAGCGCGCTGCCCCTTGCCACGGTGCTCACCCTGCCCGCGACGGGTTCGGAGACCAACGGGTTTTCCGTGGTGTCCCGTGATTCGACCCGGGAGAAACTGGCCTTTTTCAGCCCCCGCGTGTATCCGCAGTTTGCGGTGCTGGATCCGGTGACCACAATGACCCTGCCGCCGCGCCAGACGGCGAACGGCGTGGTGGATGCCTTCGCCCACGTGCTGGAGCAGTACCTGACGTATGACGCGGGCGCGCCGCTCCAGGACCGGCAGGCGGAGGCGATCCTGCTGACCCTGGTGGAGGAGGGGCCGAAGGCGCTGGCCGCGCCGGACGATTATGACGCGCGGGCGAACGTGATGTGGGCGGCGACGCAGGCGCTCTTCGGCATCATCGCCTGCGGCGTTCCCCAGGACTGGGCCACCCACATGATCGGCCACGAACTGACGGCGCTCTACGGCGTGGACCACGCCCAGTCGCTGGCGGTGGTGTACCCGGCGATGATGCGCCACCAGCGCGGGCAGAAACAGGGCAAGCTGCTCCAGTACGGCGCGCGGGTGTGGGATGTCACGGAGGGTTCCGAGGAGGAGCGGATTGACAAAACCATCGCGGTGACGGAGGAATTCTTCCGGTCGCTCGGCGTGAAAACACGGCTGGCTGAGTACGGCATCAGCGAAGGCATTGAACGGGTCGGCGAACGGCTGGAAGCACGCGGCGCAAAACTCGGCGAACGCGGCAACATCGGCCGGAAGGAGGTGGACGCGATTCTGGCGCTCTGCGCGAAGTGACAGCGCCGCCCTATCCGCAGTCCACGTTTTCCAGCAGTGCGACGCCCAGCGGCGGCAGGTTGGCGGGGATGTCCGTCCTGCCCGCGCGCAGGGTGACCTTTTCCGGGGTTTCTGCGAGGTTCCAGAGGAGCACGGCACGGGCTGTGGGATACCACGCGCAGACCACGGGTTTTTCCTCCACCACATGGGGCACTTTCGCCAGGGTTGGCAGCAGTTCCCGGCGCAGGGAGAAAAGCTCGTCCAGGTTCTCCCCCACCGCGCGGGCGTTGCCCGCCGACTTTCCGGGGCGGGCGACACAGACGGCGTTCCCCTCCCCCGCCGCCTCCGGCGCGTCCGCGTCGGAGAGGAACACCACACCGTTTTCGGGCATCTTTTCCACCGTTTCAAAGGGCACGCCCAGGGCGAGGAAGAGGCTGTAGGGGTTGTCATCCCCCGCGTAGCGGCTGTTCTCGCCCCAGTAATGCTTGAAGGGGCCCGCGGGCGCGTGGCCCGCCAGGCGGGCGTGGATGTCCGCATGGGTTTTCATGGCCGGGCCGAGGGTGTCCCAGTGGCCGATGGGGAAGGCGGTCAGGCCGGACATGTACATGGTGTTGCGCACGTCGGCGATGGTGGAGACGGCCAGTTTCGCCGCCATGTTGGCGGCAGAGAGCTTGTCGGCGGGGTAGGCCGTGGTTTCGCTGTGGGCCTTTTCGGGCGCGGCAAAGCGCCGGTGGAAGAGGCAGCTGAAGAGTTCGTTGGTCTTGCCCTTGGGCGTGCCGAAGGAGTTGTCATCAAACATGAGCTCGCCCACGCGAAAGGGCGCGTCGCGGTAGTCCCGCAGGCGGATGCCCGCCTTTTCCGCGCCGAGGTACATGATCATGTTGCCGAGTTCCACCTCCGGCGCGGCCGCCTGCATGGCCTTGAAGCAGCCGGTCAACTGGTCGCAGGTCCATTCCACCCAGGCGTGGAGGATTTTGGAGGGGTTGCGCCCGGCCACATCGGCCAGCAGTGTCTGCCAGTCCGATTCGGAAAAGCCGAAAAGGTCCAGGAATTCCCTCTTGTGTTCGTCGCAGAAGCAGCCGCCAATCACGCCGGGGCCGACGGCAAGGCGGAAGTCGTCGTCAAGAAAGACGGTGCGCACCCCCGCGTCGCGCAGGCGCGCCACGGCGGCGGCGTTTTCCTCCACCGCCGGGGGATGGAGCGAGGTGCCCGAATACTGGGAGCCGTCGGGACGGCGCGCAAACTTCCATCCGGTGGGAGTAAGGCGGAAGTTGGCGTCTGAGGAGCCCAGGGAGTCGCCCGGATGGCCCAGGGGAATGTTGATGACATGGCAGGGCAGGCCGAGTTTTTCCGCGCGCCCCCGCCATTCCATGACCTTTTCCAGGGGCACCGGCCAGGCGCCGTAGAAGAAACCGGGCAGCCACACGGTGTTGCCGCCGCTCTTGGCGAAGATTTCCAGCCGTTCGGGCTCCTTTTCCAGCGCCTCGATGGAGATGCTGAGATGGTAGCGGCGGGGGGATGCGGCGGCATGGACAGCGCTGCCCCCCAGAAGCGCCCCCGCACCCAGCAGGGAGCAGGAACCCAGAAAAGTCCGTCGTGAAAGGCGCATGTCATTCTCCCGGCGCGGAGGCCGTACTTGTTAAACCGCTCATCCCGCAGCGTGTCAGTTTTTTGGTTGCCGACACAACATTTATCATTGAAGCGTGAACAGCAGACCAAGGGAATCTCGCTCTTAAGTCCCCCTTTGAAGGGGGATTTAGGGGGATGTTCAGTCCAACCCGCATTCTTCCGCCATTCGCTCATTTACCCGTTCACAAACTGTCTTAAAAACACCTTCAATATTGGTCAACACATCTGTTTCCCTGAATCTCGCCACTTGGATGCCCTGCCCCTCAAGCCATTGCTGCCGCCGCACATCGTATTTATAAACATCCTCATGATCATGGCTCGAACCATCAAGTTCCACCGCAAGACGAATCTCCGGACAGTAAAAATCAACGATGAACAAACCAAGAGGATACTGGCGGTGAAATTCGCAGCCTGTCTTCCTGCCTTTCAACTGCGTCCAGAGCATCGCCTCACCCCGGGTGCCGTTTTTTCGCAATTCACGGGCCTTGGCGCGAAGATCGCTGCGGTATGGAATGAGATTATCAGGCTTGGGCATCAAGACGGCTCCAATGTTTATTCCGTCCTTGTGTGAACATCCCCCTAAATCCCCCTTCAAAGGGGGACTTAAGAGGCTTACATATTCCGGTTGTCACTGCATAATCAAGTCCTGTCCTGCAACCCATACCGACCGTCACATCCCTCCCAAGCTCATTCTCCCAGCAGCCGCTCCATTTCCTCCGTGGGAATGTCCAGCGGGCGGATGTAGCGGATTTCCTTTTTGGCGAAGTCATAAAGTTCCACAACCGGCCCGGAAGGGTCGCGCGCGGCCTCAAGATATTTGTTCAGCGCCGGGTACACGCGCATCGCGCCAAACATGAAGGACATTTTGCCCCGATAGGGGAAGGAGGCGGTGACGGCACGGGTTTCGGGAAGGACCCCGACGGAAAGGCTGGTGTTTTGCCGCACAGCGTCCACTGCCGCCTGGTTTTCCAGGACACAGCCGCCCAGGCTGCGGAGCGAGGCGGGCGCGGTGGTTCGCGGATTGTCGAAATAGACGCCCAGCCCCCGCGCGGACTCAAGGCGGCAACCGTCCCGGAGGGCGGTGTAAACCGCGTCCATCACGCCGCCGATGTTCTGGTAGGGGCCGGTGTGCGTCCTGTAGGCAAACCACAGTTCCGGGACGTTTTCACGGACGGGTTTGACCGGTGTGAAGAGTCCAAGCCGCCGCAAAAACCAGAACATGAAACCGAAGTCGGACACCACCACCACAGCAACCAGCACAATCACCCAAGTCTGCATAATCCGAGCCTCCATGGCCGCGCGCGGCGCGCGGCAAACCGGAAGCATTGTATCAGGATTGGGAGAGGCGGGGAACACCTTTCCCCTGTTTCGCGGAACCGCGGAAAAACGCGCGTGCCGGAAGCCGCGGCCACCCGGCGTGAACCGGACGAGCCGGTCCGGCGGGATGCCGGTTATGTGTAGGCCATGGTGGGGGTGATGCCGAGAAGCCGGAGATACACCACCAGTTCTCCGCGGTGGTGTGCCGTGTGGTCAGCCTGGGTGTGGATGAGCGTGAAACGGGGAACCTCGCCGACGATTGGATTCGGGGGCAGCATCACCGCCAAGTCCGCCTCGGACAACGTTTCAAGCAGGGTGGCGTAGTTGTTGTAGGTTTCGTCCAGCAGCGCAACCGCCTCCGCGAGGGTGCGCGGGAGCATGTATTCCACCCGCATTTTCGCCCAGTCCGTGTCAAAACCCGTTCCGAAGGCCGCCTCGCGGAACCAGGCCACGGTGACGGCGATGTGGCTGATCTGCTGCGCCACGGTCATCATGCCCTCCGCAGGCTGAAAATCAGCGTGTTCCTCCCGGAAATCCTTGATGATGTTTTGCAGGAAATGCCGTTCCATCCGCAAAAGCGCGGCGGCCTCTTTTCTGTTCATGGGCTTGTCCTCCTGGTTTATGGCAAGAAACCATTCTCACCGGAAAGATCATCCCCAAAACAGCACGCCGCGTTCAATAAACCGGCGGAAAGTTAGGACAGATCCGCCGGTTCGCGCCACCCCCCCGCCCCCTGTTCAACCTTTTCGCGCTTCGCGGGACGGCTTTCCGTATAATGCCCCCGGCCAACACCGGAGGTTTCATGCGGCCCCTTTTTCTTACTGCCGTGCTTTTGCTTGTTCCGCCCGCTTTTGCGGAAACCACGCCCGGCCCCTATGACTTCCTGGGGCTGCCGAAAAATACCGCCGAAACAAGAGCCGCGCAGCGGCCCCCCTTCTCCATGTCCGACCCGGCGGGACCGGTGTTCACCGAGGAGGAAAAAACCGCGCAGCGCGCCGCCGGTGAGGCGCTGCTGGAACAACTGCGTGCCGCACGCGGCACGCTCACCATTCCCCCCGGCGACTACCGGCTTCCCTGCCGGCAACCGGTTGTGCTGGAAAACCTGAATGATGTGGTGGTGGAGGCCGCCGGAGCGACCCTGTGGCTCGAACGCCCGCCCGACGAGGCGGCGGCGGAATGCTGGGGGCTGAAATTCCTGCACTGCCGCAATGTGACCCTGCGCGGGCTGGTGGTTGACTACGATCCCCCCCTTTACATGCAGGGCCGTGTCACCTCCCTGGATATGGGCACCGGCGCGCTGGAGGTGGAGGCGGATCCCGGGTTTCCCGCGGTGGATTTCCGGCCCCTGCAAATCATCTTCTTCCGCCCCGACGGCGCATACATCCCACAGCCGCCGCATTTTCATAACGGCGTCACTGTGGCGGAGGGGCGCACCCTCAGGACGACCGTAAAGACCATCGCGGAGCTTCGGCGGCAGAGTTCGGACCCGAAAATTCTGGAGGCCTTCGGCGGCAGAAGCAAAATCGGGGCGGGTGACTGGGCCGTTCTACCCTTCCGCACCGGCACGGCCCTGTGGGTGGAACAGTGCGCAGCCATGACCTTTGAGGATGTGACGCTTCACGCCGCGCCCGGTTTCGCCTTCCTCGAAAGCGGCGGCGCGGGCGGCCACACCTACCGGCGGTGCGGGGTTGTGCGCCGCCCAGGCACCAACCGGCTCTGGGCGGGCAACGCCGACGCCTTTCATTCCCGGATGCTGGAAAAGGGGCCGCTCCTGGAGGGATGCGAATTCGCCCACATCGGTGACGACTTCCTCAACCTTCACAGTTTCTGGCATCTGGCGGCCCACCGTTTCGCCCCCAACCAATATGTCCTTTTCCCGCACATGTACGAACCTTTCAGGGTCGGCGCAACCATTGAATTCTTTGATCAGGTGAGCGCCGCATCCCAGGGGGAGGCCGTAATCACCGCCCTGGAGCCGCTGACGGACGCGGTGCTGCTGGAAAAGACCCGGACCATGCCGGAGAAATACGGGTTCATCCCCTATCATGGTACCCCCGTGGTTGCGGCGCTGGACCGCGACGTGCGGGCGGATGAGGGAAGCCTGGTGGACGCGCGCGCCCTCGACAGCCCCGGCGCGGCGGTGCGGGACTGTTATTTCCATGACACCATGGGCCGGGGCGCGCTGGTGGAGGGGGTGCGGGACATGGTGCTGGAGGACAACACCTGGCGCGACTGCAGCGGCGGCGTGTTGATGTTCTCCTGCATGTGGTTCTATGTGGAGGGGCCCGCCCCGAAAAACACAACCGTGCGCAACAACCGTTTCCTCAATGCAGACGCGCTTCCCGCGCCGGTGCAGCGGCACCAGCCCGTGAACGGCACCATCTGCATGACCCTCGTGGCCAACGGCGGCAATTATCCCCGCACCGTGCTGCACAACACCGGGCTGACGGTCACAGGCAACGTTCTCTACCGGCCCATGAACTATCCCGTGCTGGCCGCCTACACGCGGGGCGTCGAGGTGGCGGGCAACCGCATCATCGAACCGCGCCATTACCTGGACAGCGTGGGGTATGACGAGTCGCCCGTCTATTATTCGGATGCGGATGGAAACCCCAATCCCTCCTGTGCCATATTCGTCACCCAAAGCACGGATGTGCGCGTCGGCGGAAACCGCATCGAGGGTCCGGCGGGCGCGGCGGCGCGCGAATGGTGTTTCGGGCCGGGTGTTTCAACGGCAAAGGAATAGGCATGCCACGGTATATCGCGTTTGCGTGCGGTGTTCTGGGTTTCGCGCTGGCTTCCGCCGCGGTGGAATGTGAAAAACAACCGCTTTTCACCGGCGGCGCGGGCGGCTATGACACCTACCGCATCCCCGCGCTGGCGGTGACGGCAAAGGGGGCGGTGCTTGCCTTTTGCGAGGGCCGCAGGGCGGGCCAAAGCGACACGGGCGACATAGACCTGCTGTGCAGGCGCTCGGAGGACGGGGGAAGGACCTGGTCCGCGCCGCTCACCGTCTGGGACGACGGGGGCAACACCTGCGGCAACCCCGCGCCCGTAACGGACCGGGACACGGGCACGGTCTGGCTGCTCATGACCTGGAACCGGGGCGATGACCGGGAGGCGGACATCATCGCCCGGAAAAGCAGGGACACCCGCCGCGTCTTCGTCGCCCGCTCGGACGACGACGGCCTCACCTGGTCAAAACCGGAGGAAATCACCGGCGCGGTAAAGCGGCCTGACTGGACCTGGTATGCCACCGGTCCCGGCGCGGGCATCCAGTTGGAAAAAGGAAGCTGGAAGGGGCGCATGGTTATTCCCTGTGACCATATCGTCGCGGACACAAAAGAATACTTCTCCCATGTCATTTACAGTGATGACCATGGGAAAACCTGGCAACTGGGCGGGAAAACCCCGCGCGATCAGGTGAACGAGTGCATGGCGGCCGAACTGGACGACGGGCGGCTGATGCTCAACATGCGCAATTACGACAAGACAAAGAGCAGCAGACAGGTGGCCTTCAGCGGCGACGGGGGGATGACCTGGGGCGGGCAGCGTTTTGACGAGACGCTTGTCGAACCCATCTGCCAGGCGGCGCTGCGCCGCCACAAGCCGGGCGTGCTGCTCTTCTCAAACCCCGCCGACAGGAAAAAGCGCGTCAACATGACGCTGCGCAGGAGCGCCGACGATGGGAAAACGTGGGATGCCGGACTGGCGCTCCACGCCGGGCCCTCCGCCTACTCCGACATCGCGGTGCTTCCAAGCGGCGAAATCCTGTGCCTGTACGAGTGCGGGGAGAAAAACCCCTACGAAGCCATCGTTCTTGCGGTGGTCAGGTGACCGGCCGCGTCAGCGCGCGGCGGCAGGACCGGCGATGAAATAAAGGCCGGCGGCGTAGGCCGCGTACATGGCCATGAGCACAAACCCGTTCCACCTGCGCACCCTGAAACCGCCCAGGCCAATCATGAGCAGCATCGCGCCCACCATGGCGAGGGCGCAGGGAAACATGTACCATACCACCTGCTTTTCCGCGCCGAGCGGATTGAACAGGGAGGACGCCCCGGCCACCCAGCAGATGTTGAGGATGTCCGCGCCCACAATGTTGCCCACGCCCACCTGGGACTGGCGCTTGAGCGCCGCGGCGGCGCAGGTGGCGATTTCCGGAACGGAGGTGCCCACCGCGGTGACGGTGAGGCCGATAATCACCGGGGAAAGGCCAAGCTCCTCCGCAAGGCCCGTCGCGCCGGTCACAAGCAGCTCGCTGCCAAGCAGCACGCCCAGAAACCCGCCGACAAAAAGCCGGAGAATTTTGGCCGCACCCATGCCCGCGAGCTGGCGCTCCAGCTCCTCCATCCCCTCCATGGCCGCCCTCGCCGCCTCGCGGTGCCTTTTCACCTGGCGGTAGGAATACAGCAGGTAGCCGGCGTACATGGCCATGAGCGCCAGCCCGTCGCCGCGCGTCATCACGCCGTCCATCGTCAGGGCGAAACCGGCGGATATGGCGAGCAGCACGAAGACCGCGCTCGGCCCGAACACATGCCTGTCGGCGAGCATGGGCAGGGAGGAGAGGGCCGCCGCGCAGCCCAGGGCAATGCCCACATCCACAATGATGGAGCCCACGGCGTTTCCCAGGGCCAGTTCCGGATAGCCCCTGACGGTGGCGATGACCGAAGTCAGCAGCTCGGGCGAGGTGGTGGCAAAACTCACCAGCACGATTCCGATGAGCATCTTGGGGACGCGCAGCCTTTCCGCGACGCCCACGGCGCCCTCGACAAACCAGTCCGCCGTTTTCCACAACACCGCCGCAGCCGCCGCCACGAAGAGCAAATCCAGCGCCATGTGAATTCCTATCCCTTCTGCACGCGCATGCGCCCCGGCGTGGTCCCCGTTTCAGACTCCAGGCTCGCGCGGATGCGCGTGTAGGACTCGTAGCGCCCCCGTGCGATCTCACCGCGCTCCACCGCCGTCCGGACCGCGCACTGCGGTTCGTGGATGTGGGTGCAGTTCCGGAAATGGCATTCCGTCGCCATGGCGGCCATTTCCGGGAAATAGTAGGCCACCTCCTCCGCCGAGACGCGCCACAGGCCCAGGGTGCGTATGCCCGGCGTGTCAATGACGCGGATGCCGCCGTGAAGCTCGTACAACCGCGCCAGCGTGGTGGTGTGCCTGCCGCGCAGAGAGGTGCTCACCTCCTGCGTGTGGATGGTGAGTTCCGGATCGAGCATGTTCAGCAGGGTTGACTTGCCCACACCGCTGTGGCCCGACAGCACGGTGAAGCGCCCGCCCAGCATCCCACGCAATGCCTCAATACCCTGCCCGGTTTTGCAGCTTGTCACGCACACCCGCACCCCCAACCCCCGGTAGATGGCAAGGCCCTCCGGTTCCCCCTCCGCAAGATCCGCCTTGTTCAGGCAGAGCACCGGTTCCACGCCGCCCACCTCGGCGGCGATGAGAAACCGGTCCACCAGCCCCGGCCGGAAGGGGGGATTGGCGGCGGCGGCCACCACCAGCAGCAGGTCCGCGTTGGCGGCGAGAATCTGCCTCTTGATGCGGTCGTGCGCGCCTGCCGGGCGGCCCAGGGTCGTGCGCCGCGGGCCCACGCCGCGTATGAAGGCGTCCCCCTCCTCGAACTCCACATACACCCGGTCGCCCGAGGCAAGCAGCGAGTCCTCCTCCTCGTGGAGGCGCTCGTCAATGAGGCAGAGCAGGTCCCCGCCGCCCTCCGCCGCCGTCTCGTCCATCTGGACGAAAGCCCACTTTTTCGCGTGGGAGATGAGCGTGGCGTTGGGGGTGAAATCCTGGGGCAGCGCCGACTGTGCGGCGGCCACGGCCTGTTCGGAAAGTTTTCCCAGGGCGCGGCGGTGCTTCACCAGATCCCGGGAAAACGCCGTCTCGTGCAGGTTTTCCCAGTCTTTCTCGCGCACCGTGCCGCGTTTTTTCTTTTCAAGGTGTTTGCGCTTCATTTCGTCTTTGGGGTTGTGTTCGCACCAGACCCGTCCGCGGGACCGCCGGTCCATGCGCGCACATAGTCTATCTCAAAAAAGGCGGGCAGTTCGTCTTTCCCGGGCGGACCGAACCAGTCCCGCATGATTTCCACGTCACAGTTCAGGGTCAGCGGCTGGTGCCACAGCGTGTTTTTGCCCTCGCGCACAAGCAGGCCGTCCACGTGCCAGCGCAGGTGTCCGGGGGTCCACTCCAGCGTGTAGACATGAAAATCCGCCGCCGGGTCGAAGGGGGGCCTCAGCATCTGCGACCATTGGCGGTGGGTGGAGTGTCCCGGCATGCGGAACACGTGCGCCGTCATGTGCACCCCGCGCACCGGTTCCGGGGCGCGCGCGCCGATTTCGAACACGTCGATTTCAGTCCACAATTCCGGTGTCGCGTCGTAAAACCAGAAGGCGTTGCACACACACGCCGCCATCACCCTCGCCCGCACCTCGAAACAGCCGTAAAGCACCCGTTCCCGGCTCTGCAGGGCCGCGGTGGCGTGGTCCCACTCCCCCTCCGGGGCGGGCAGGGGCCGCGCCGCCAGGCGCAGGCATCCGCCGGACACGGTGAGGTTGGACTCTTCAAACCTTCCCGGCGGGCGGCCCGCCCATGTCGGATTTTTCGGCCACCACCTGGCCTGGTCCAGCGTGTTGCCGTCGAACTCATCCCAGAAACCGTCCAGCCGTTTCCAGCCGCTCTTGTTGTCTTGATCACACAGGGGGAGTTCCCCGGACTTGCGGGCGGGTGCCTTGGAAAAGTCAGGGGAGTAAAGCCGCCAGCCGTCCGACTCCGTGAATGGGGCCTCTTCGGCCTGCGCCGCCGCCATGAGGAGGAGCATGCAGGACATTGCCGCCGGCACAAAGCGCGCGGCGCGGTCCCGGACGGATGCGCCGCTCATGGGGCCAGCCCCGCCCGCACCAGCGCCACCTCGCGGGTGATGAGGGGACCGGCCTCACCGCCGCCCGCCTCCACATCCCGGCGGAGCCGCGCCAGGCCCTCCGCATATTCCTCCGGGTCCATGAGGTCAAAGGTGGAGAGGAACTTGGCCTCCACGCGGGCGAGATAGGTCCGGTCCATGGGCTTGGGCTGGTCCTGCTCGATGTCCCAGCGGACCCCCTCAAACCCGGCCTGTTCCAGCAGCCCCCCCAGGGTTTCCAGCGGTGGAAACCGCCCCAGGTCAATCGCCGCGAAACTGGGGAAGTACAGGTTCAGCGGATGCTCCGCAATGTAGGAGGGCGGCACGGTGATGTGCGCGGTCACCCCGCCGCCCCGCAGCACCCGCGCGCAGTCGGCAAAGAAACCGGGCAGGTCAGGAACATGCTGCATCACATAGGTGGAATAGACGGCGTCGAAACAGGCCGGCCCGAAGGGCAGGCCCGGCGCGCGCCCCCGCAGCCACAGGCCGCCCGTTCCCTTTTCCCGCGCCCTGGCGATCATGCCCGGCGACGGCTCCAACGCCGCAAGCAGTCCCCGGATTTTTGGCGCGATGAAGCGGGTGGTGTTGCCCGTGCCCGCGCCGATTTCCAGGACGCACCCCGCCCCCCGCAGCGCCTCCGCCAGCCGCCCGAAGCAGAAGTCGGCCCCGCTTGGGCGCACGGTGTCGTACCGGCCGGCGATATTGTCGTAGTTCACGGGCATCCGGATTCCATGTCCTCCTTCTCATGCTCACCGCCCCACTATACATAAAAGGCGGCGCCGGCCGCCACGGGGGTGGCGGCCGGCGCGAAAGTTCGGTTGCCGGTCCGGGATCAGCCGCAGTTGCAGCCGCCGCCGCAGCAGGACTTCTCGTCCTTCTTGGGCGCGTCGGTGACAAGGCATTCGGTGGTGATGATCATGCTCGCGGCGCTGACGGCGTTCTGCAGGGCGCAGCGGATGACCTTGGCCGGATCGATGATGCCGGCCTTGACCAGGTCCTCGTATTCGCCGGTGGCGGCGTTGTAGCCGTTGTTGCCCTTCGCGGCGGCCACGGCGTTGACCACGACGCCGCCCTCAAGCCCGGCGTTCTCCGCAATCTGGCACAGGGGCGCGGCCATGGCCTTGTAGACGATGTTCGCGCCGATCTTCTCGTCGCCGTCCAGGTTCAGGGAGGCCAGTTTCTCGCGGACGCGCAGCAGGGCGACGCCGCCGCCGGAAACAATGCCCTCCTCGATGGCGGCGCGGGTGGCGTGAAGCGCGTCGTCGGCGCGGTCCTTCTTCTCCTTCAGCTCCACCTCGCTCACGGCGCCGATCTTGATGACCGCGACGCCGCCCGCGAGCTTGGCCAGGCGCTCCTGGAGCTTCTCGCGGTCGTAGTCGGAGGTGGTGTCCTCAATCTGGCGGCGGATCTGCTCGCAGCGGCCCGTGATTTCCTTCTTGTCGCCGCCGCCGCGGATGATGGTGGTGTTGTCCTTGGTGATTTCGACGCGCTTGGCGGAGCCGAGCATGTCCAGCTCGACCTTCTCCAGGGTCATGCCGAGATCCTCGCTCACGAACTGTCCGCCCGTGACGATGGAGATGTCGCGCAGGATTTCCTTGCGGCGGTCGCCGAAGGCGGGCGCCTTCACGGCGGCCACGTTCAGGATGCCGCGCAGGCGGTTGACCACCAGGGTGGCCAGCGCCTCGCCCTCGAGATCCTCGGCGATGATGAGCAGGGCGCGCCCGCTCTGGGCGATCTTCTGGAGCAGCGGAAGCATGTCGCGGATGCTGCCGATCTTCTTCTCGTAGCAGAGGATGCACGGATCCTCCATGACGACCTTCATGTTTTCGGGATCGTTCACGAAGTGGGGGGAGATGTAGCCGCGGTCAAACTGCATGCCCTCGACGATTTCCACCTCGGTGCTCAGGCTCTTGCCCTCCTCGATGGTGATTACGCCGTCCTGGCCGACCTTGTCAATCGCGTCGGCGATGATGTCGCCGATGGTGTCGTCGCCGTTCGCGGAAACCGTGGCGACCTGCTTGATCTCCTCCTTGTTCTTGATTTTCTTGGCCATGTCGGAGATTGAGCCGAGGGCGAGGGCGAGGGCCTTGTCCATGCCCCGCTTCAGGTGCATGGGGTTGGCGCCGGAGGTGACGTGCTTCATGCCCTCGTGCACCATGGACTGGGCCAGCACCGTCGCCGTGGTCGTGCCGTCGCCCGCGATGTCGCCGGTCTTGCTCGCGGCCTGGCGCACCATGCGCGCGCCCATGTTGGAAAGGGGCTCCTTCAGCTCCACTTCCTTGGCCACGGTCACGCCGTCCTTGGTGACCTTGGGCGCGCCGAAGGATTTTTCCATGAGCACATTGCGGCCCTTGGGGCCGAGGGTGGCCTTCACGGCGTCCGCCAGCACATCCACGCCCTGAAGCAGCGCCACGCGGGCTTCCTGTCCAAACACAAGCTGTTTTGCCATTTTCCGTCTCCTTTATGTTGTGACACAACCAGTCATTTGCCACGTTTTGGGGTGTTAGCACTCATGGGGTTTGAGTGCTAACAGGAAAATCCTAGCACAAGAAAAACCCCGTGTCAAGCACGGGGCGGGGGAAATGTTCGTGGAATATGGAACCGGGGGGTCAGGGGGTCTTATACCGGCGGGGGTCGATGTCGTGGCGCTCCACCCGGAGCCCCATAAGCCGTTCCGAAATGCCGAGTTGCCGGGCCGCCTTGGCCTTGTTGCCCTTGCAGTCCTTGAGCGACTCGATGATCATCTCCCGCTCCACCCGGTCCAGCGTCTCCTGGAGCGTCCCCTTCATGATGGTGTTGGTCGCCTCCGCAGTCTGGAGGGTGGGCGGCAGGTGGTGGCCGTGGACCACGTCGTCATTGGTGAGGAGCACGGCGCGCTCGATGCAGTTCTCCAGTTCGCGCACGTTGCCGGGCCAGTGGTAGCTCATGAGCATGTCGATGGCGGGGGTGGAGATGCGGCGGACATACTTGTGGTTTTCCTTGCTGTACTTCTCCACGAAGAAGTTCGCCAGCTCAAGGATGTCCGTGCGCCGCTCGCGCAGGGGCGGCACGAACACGGGAAACACGTTCAGCCGGTAATAGAGGTCATGGCGGAAGGCCCCAGACTCCATGGCCTTCTCCAGGTCGCGGTTGGTGGCGGCGATGACGCGCACGTTCGCCTTGATGGTCTCGTTGCCGCCGACCCGCTCGAACTCCTTCTCCTGGAGCACGCGCAGCAGCTTAATCTGCATCTGCGGGGAAAGATCGCCGATTTCGTCAAGGAAGATGGTGCCCCGGTGGGCCATTTCAAAGCGGCCCTCGCGGCGGCGCACCGCCCCGGTGAAGGCGCCCTTTTCATGGCCGAAAAGCTCGCTTTCGATGATGTTCTCGGGCAGGGCGGCGCAGTTCACCCGCACCAGCGGCTTCGACGCGCGGTCGCTGTTGTAATGGATGGACTGGGCCACCAGCTCCTTGCCCACGCCGCTTTCGCCCCGGATCAGCACGGTGGCGTCGCTTTTGGCCACCTGGGCGATGAGGTCGAAGACGGTCTGCATGGCCTTTGACCGGCCGATCATGTTGGCGGGATGGAATTTTTTGCGGAGTTCCTGCTGGAGGCGCATGTTTTCCGTGAGCAGCCGCTCGTGCTCCTCCTGCGTCTTCTGGCGCAGCCGCGCCGCGCGGGCGATCATGGAGGCGATGATTTGCAGGAGGCGCAGATCCTCCTCCAGCGCCACGTCCTCCTCGAACAGGCGGTCGGCGCTCAGCGTGCCCAGCACCGCCGACTCCATCTTGATGGGCACGCAGATGTAGGAGATGTCCTCCCGGTTCAGGTTCGCCCGGGCGTTGGTGCGGTTCAGGAACAGGGGTTCCTCGGAGACCCTGGGGATGATCATGGGCTTTCCGGTCTGGACCACCTTGCCGATGACGCCCTCGCCCAGTTTATAGCGGCCAAGCTGCAACTGTTCCGGGGAAAGTCCGTGGGCGGCGCAAATCACGATCTCGTCCATTTCACGGTTCAGCAGGGTGATGGTGCCCCGCAGCATGCCCGTGTGCTTGGTCATGGATTTCAGCACCGGCCCCAGCTCGTCGCGCAGGTCCACACTGCGGTCCAAAATTTCACTGATCTCGTAGAGGAGGGTGAGTTCGGCGAGTTCACGGCGCACCTTGGGGGTGGTTGTGGCCATGGACAATTCCTTTCCAATCATCGCACCGGTTGGTGTCTTTTCAGGGACCATAATACCTTCAAGTAGAAGTTTAGAGGAACGGGGGGCGCTTCCGCAAGCGGCAATTCTCGAAATAGTTACCGTTTGGTAGGTCATTTTTCCAAAAAATCCGGTTTCACCCCAAAAACCGGAAAAACCATCGGCGCACCGGAGGCGGCCATTCCGCCATGCGCGCAACCGGAAAAAAAACCGCCCCGGCGGGGCCGCATGACTTCCCGGCACCAAATAACGTAAAATGTTCCGCAACACAGGGAAACGGCATGGCATACGGCGGCAATTACGGCGGATACGGCACCTATGACGGCACTTTCCGGGCGGAGCAATTCCGTCTGGGGCCGTCCACACTGACGCCCGGTGTGCGCGGCCTCATCCTGCTGAACACAGCGGTGTTTGCCGCGCAGTTGAGCCTCGCCCCGCTGGAATGGTGGCTGGGGGTTCCCGGTTTTTTGGGGAACTGGTTCGGCTTTCAGGGCGGCGATTTCCTTCGCGGCATGGTTTGGCAGCCCCTCACCTATCAACTGCTGCACGGCGGGCTGATGCACCTGTTCATGAACATGCTGTGGCTTTACATGTTCGGTTCGGAGGTGGAGGATCTGCTGGGAACCCGGCAGTTTGCGTGCTTTTATTTCGGTTGCGGCGCGCTGGCGGTGCTGGCCAGCCTCTTTGAACTGGCGATTTTCGGGCGGAATCCGGTCATTGCCGGGGCGAGCGGCTCGGTCATGGGCGTGCTCATGGCCTTTGCCATGATTGATCCGCAGCGCCGCTTTTTTCTGTTCCCCTTTCCAATCTCGGTGACGGCGGCCTGGATGGTGGTGATTGTGGCGGCGATGAACGTGCTGTCCGGGGTGAGCGGCTCCGACGCGGCGGTGACCACCCACCTGGGCGGGCTGGCGGCGGGCTACGGCCTGATGAAGGCGATCCCGCTGTGGCACCAGTGGCGGCGCGAACGGGCCCGGGCCAAATGGTTCGCCCCGCCGCGGGACAACGGGGAGGCGGAACAGCGGGCGCGGGAAAAGGCGCGCGAGGCGGTGGACAACATATTCAAGTTCAAGGATCGCCCCTGACGGGGAGTGGAAAGTGTGAACGATGCCCGGTTTTCAGGAATTCATCTTCATCATCATCGTCATCATCGTGCTAAACGCCACGGGCCTCTGGCCGGTGGTGATGAAGGCCCTTCGTGAATGGCGCGGCGGCGGCCCGGAGGAGGCCCACATGCCCCCCCCCGGCAGCGCCGACGCGGACCTGTGCTACCGGCTGCTGGGCCTGTCCCCCTCTGCCTCGTGGGAGGAGATTGAGAAGGCCTACCGCCGCAAGGCGAAGGTGCACCATCCCGACCACGGCGGCGACGGGGACACCATGCGCGCCCTGAACGAGGCCTACCAGACCCTCAAACGCATGCGCAAAATGCGCTGACCTGCCCCCTCTCGCCCGGTTATTCCGCCGGCCCCGAGAGGTCTTCCGCCAGCACCTGGCACTGGGCCATCTGTCCGATACGCGCGTCCGTGATCTGCCAGGCCACCCGCTTGTCGTCGGTCACCTCAAAGAGGTGCGCCCCGTCTTTACCGTCCAAATTCTGCGCGTTCCAGTTGCACACCAGGATGTTGCCGTTTTTCAGCCGTTTCACCCCCGCCAGAACGCCGATCTGGATGTCGGGAATTTCATGGGGAAGCAGCTCCCAGACCACTCGGTCGTCCGGCGCGTATTCGGTCACCACGCCCCCGGCGGTGATGAGCGTGTTGCCGTTTTCCAGCCGTTCCACACCCACGGGGGACGGCTTCCGGGGGAATTCGCGGATTACCCTTCCGTCGCGGTCGTACTCGCGCACGGCCCCCTCGGCGGTGAAGGGCACGATGTAGGTGCCCTCCGGCGTTTTTCGGCACATGCGGAACTGTGCGTGGGGCGTCTGCTCCGTGGTGGACAACTGGACTTGGTGGACAATCTCACCCTTGCGGTTGACCTCGATGAGGCGGCATTCGCCCACGATGCCAATCATCACGTTGCCGTCGGGCAGGGGCTGGCAGTTGGGAATCTCATTCGGCTTTTCCGTGGTGAATTCCCAGACCACCTTTTTGTCGCGGGTGACCTCGCGCACGGCCTGGTAGGAGGAGGTGAGGATGTTGCCGTTCGGCAGCATCCACACGTCCTGCGGGTGGGGCACGGGGTAGTCCCAGACGATTTCCCCGGCCTTGTTTCGGATGGCCACGCGATCGTGGATATGTTCGGAGAATAGAATCGGGTACGGGCCCCAGGTGTTTTCGTGCCAGAAGCTGCCGCGCAGGCCCGGTTCTGTGCCGTCGACGCCCTGCACGTTCGCCGGGTCCACGTCCAGCGCGGGCCAGACCAGCTCGCCCCGCAGTTGGGCGTCCTCGCGGGTGAAGGCTCCGAGGCGCATGGAGTTGCAGTCAAGCCACTGGATGACCTGGTGCCGCTCCGCCGGGGGCACGCTCTTCAGGTGCCCGTCCGAGAGCAGCGCCCGCCCGATTTTGGAAGCCCGCGCGCCAAAGCGGCCCGGTATGGTGCGCGATCCGCCGTGGACGCCGCTGTACTTGGTGGTCATGTCGGTGAACATTGCGCCGGAGAACCAGAAGGTGTAGTCCTCCTTGAGCGCCTCATAGGACATGTCCTGCGGGCCTTTTCCCTCTTTCGTGTGGCAGGGCAGGCAGGTTTTGTCGAAGATGGGCTTGATCTGGCGGTAGTAGCTGACCGGCTCCACGGGGCCGCATTCGGGTTGCAGTTTCGACGGCGCGCGGCGCATGGCGAGGGGCTTCTGATCCCGCACCGGCGCGCTCTGGGTCTTTTCGTGGCACCCGGCGCAGGAGAGCTGCTCGCCGGGGTGGACAAAGGCGGCGGAGCGCATGGACTGCACCGCCATGAAGTTTTCATCCAGCGCCTGGAAGATGAGCTGCTTTGCCGCGGGCGCCTCGAAATAGGCGCTGCCGTCCTCCTCCACGGGCACGACGCCGAGGGGGATGCGCGGCGTGTTCTCGCGCTCATAGCCCGCAAGGGGCTCGCCCATGGCATGGTTGGTCTTGGGGATGTTCTGCACCACCCGGAGCCATTTGATCCTCACACCCTCCGGAAAGGGCAGATCGGAGTCGTACACGTTCATCACCGCCACGGTGGCCGGGGGCGCGGCGGGGTTCCCCCGCGACCGCACCTTGGACGGAATCACCGGCGGCACCGGACGGGCCCGCAGGGGGATGGGGTTGATCACGCGCAGGCGCTCGTCCTGCGGGCAGGGCAGCGAGCGCAGGTCGCAGAGCAGCTCCTTGTTGCCGAAACGGTCCACCAGCGCCAGATCCTCCCACACATTGCAGAGGTAGTAATCCTCGCTGAGCGGCCACGGGGTGCCGTACTTGTAGTGGCGGCGTCCGGGCATCTCCGTCTCGGGGAAGGGCTCGTCCGGTGTCACCCGCCGGATCTGCGACATGTGGTGGTCGTCCTCCGGGCGCAGGTCCAGCATGCACAGCGACCCGTAGATGGAGCCGTGGTGCGGCGCTGCGGTGAACATGTACAGCGGCGAATCGGGCACGGCGCGGATGCTCATCTCCACGAGGGGCGCGCCAAAGCGGCTGTCCCATTCCCGGCCATTTTCCACCTTCCACGGCGTGTGGTCGGGGAAGGTATGGAAGGGCAGCGGATAGTTGCCGTGGGGCGCGCGGGGGTTGGCACCGTCGGGGTTGCTGATCCAGAAGCGCGTGCCCAGGCAGTTTTCCCGATCCACATAATCCCAGCGGGTGTAGACAAGCTGTCCCTCGTTGTTCACCGATGGGTTCCACTCGCTGGTCTCGAAATAACTGAGGGGGGTGATGCCGCCGCCGTCGGCGTCCATGGAGAAGAGGGTGTAGCTGCGCACCTTCAGGTAGGCGGCAAAGCAGCGGATATAGCCGCCGCGCCGCTCCGACACGAAGGCGATGCGTCCGTCGGGCAGCCAGCAGGGGCTGAAGTCGTTGGCGTCGCCGTCGGTGAGCTGCACCAGGCCGGTGCCGTCCACATTGACCCTGAAGAGGTGAAAAGAGGTGTCTCGCGAGTAAATCCATTTGTGTTCGCTGTTCGCGGTCCAGGCGAAGACGATGGTTTTGCCGTCATGGGAGAGGTCCGGGGTGGCGAAGGCGCCGTGGTCGAGTTTGCGGCCCTTCATCCGCCCGTTTTCCACCACCGAGTCCGAGAGGATGTCCGTGATTTCAGGAACGGTCTTGTAGTTTTTCACCAGGTACAGGCCGCCGCCGGGCAGGGCGTTGAAGCCGAAGTACTGGGTGACGAAATGGCCGCCCTGCGCGTCGGAGGTTTGGGGGTTGGAGCGCACGGAACCCTCGAAGGTTCCCCGCGCGACGCACAGCAGCGTGTCGAAGTCGAGCAGCGGGTTGGAGAGCGCCAGATCACGGCGCACCGAGCACGCCGCAAGGTAAAGGCCCCGGTATCCGTCGGAGCCGGGCGTCGTGGCTGGTTGGGCGGAGCGCAGCGCCGAAAGATCCGCCAGCAGGGCCGGGTCCGGCCCCGCGCCGCCGGCGTGCGCCAGGGATTCCGCGAGGGCGGTGGTGCGCCGCAGCACCGTGCCCAGCGGGCCGCCGTCATCCTCCTGGACAAGCGCCTGCGGGTCGTAGACCTCCCGCGCCAGTTTTTCCGGGGTGGGGCCGCCGGGCCGGTGTTCCGGGTATTCCTTTTTTCCCATCCATTCAAAATCGTGGCTCCAAGCGCGGAGCACCGCGTCGCGCACCCTTTCCGGGGCGGGGGTTTTCAGGTCCAGCGCCTTTTTCGCGGCGGCGAGGGCGGCGCGCAGCGGGGCCGTGTCCTCCGCCGGGGGCAGCGGCTGGAGTTCCGCCGGCATGCCGCCGGGGATTTCCACGCCGTTTTCGGTGAACACCGCCTGGCGGGGACGAAGCGTGCCGTGGTTGTTCCTGCCCGAAAGGTCGCCGCCGGGCGCATCGGCGGCAAAGCGCCACAGGCCCAGGGTGGCGTCGTCCGCCGCCAGTTCCCCCGCCGGAACCGCCACGGGCCGGACACCGGAGGAAAGGCGCACCTCGTCAATCACGCCGTTGCAGGCGAAGCCGCCCTCCGCCAGCCCGCCGATGGCCAGCGGGCCGGGCACGCGGTCGCCCCCGGCCGGGGCTGTTTCCACATTGGCCTGCTCCGCGCCGTCCACCCACAGGCGCACCCGGTTTCCCTCCATCACCATCGCCACATGATGCCATTGCCCGTCCGCAATGACGGCGGCGGTGTGGGCGTGGTCCGGGCTTCGGCCCGGCAGGTAGGCGTGGACCGTGCCGTCGCCCGGCATGGTGAAAATTTCCCAGTGCGTCGCCGAAGCCTTGGTCTCGTTGGCCGCGAGGATGTTGTACTGCTCCCTGCCGAGCAGTTTCACGCGGCACTCCACCGTCAGCGGGGCCTGGCTGAAGGCCGGATTCGCGGGCACCACCAGCGCGCCCTTCGCCCCGTCCAGCCCCTGCCCCAGCGCCCCCTCCTGCCGGTCCGGCGCGGCCCCCGCGCCAACGCACGCCGCCGACATGGCCAAAAAAAGAAACGCAAAACATTTCATCGTGTTCATGGGCCGCCAATCCTGCTTTGTATGAATCCTGCCATGAGTATAACCGCAAATTATCCGCCACGCGAAAAGGACAAAAGAGGCAGGGATGATCGGCAAGACTAAGTGAGAAATCGAAACCCGGATTGAGTATTTTTTTCCACCAGTTTATGATGGGCTGAATTGTGGGTGTTTCGATTCTTTTGGAGACCGGGATGGAACTGGGATATATCGCCTCAGCCTGCGATGCCTTTACGCAGCTCCAAGACAGCGGAGGCGTCAAAGCAAGCGGCCCCAGGGGTTCACTGAAACGCATGGGTGACAGGTGGGCCATTGTGGACGGAAATCCCACCCCATCCGCTGGCATGTCCGGCTGGGAGCAATATGAGAACGCCATATTGCGGCACAATGTCGCCGCGATGAACGGCGAGCATTTGGATGCCGTTGTTCACACAATACAAGCGCTCAGATGTTCCGAAGATCTGATATATCCGGTGACCCCCACTGGTTTGGTCATAGCCCGGACAAACGGGGATCTGCTTGACAGTCTCCGCGTCTTGATGGCACGTGTCCTTCAGGACACAACAGTTCATGGCGCGCGTGAAAAAATAGGACGGGAAATGTTCACTCCCGGTAACGAACCGCTCAGGGCGGGGCTTTTGCAGGCGTGTTCACCGTTTAATAACGCATTGCCCCCATGCGAAGCCCTTCAGGGCGCCTCCGGCATCGCCGGGCATGCGATGGCCGCCTGGTGTGTCACAGAATATGCCGGGGAGCTTCTTGCGGCGTCCACAGAGATTGGCCGAAAGCATTTGGAGCGGTGCATTGTCGGCTCAATCGCGTTTTTACCGGCTGGCGCGGTTAATTTCAGGAATTTGCACGAACATCTGGCGCCATTTCAAAAAACACACTGGATGGGTGCCGGAAACTGGCGGGGCCTCACCACTGAAAGAATCATGGATGCCATCACCCTCTTCAATGAAAACGCAAGGGTGCTGTCTGCGGAAATTTTGTCCAAAGGAACGGTGGACCGTCTGGATGGGGCCTGGGCTGACGGCATGTTTTCCGCGGTGGGTGTTCTGATGCTGCTTCAAGACCGGGAAATTGTCGAAGCGCTTTGGCGCCAGTAAGAATTATTTCTGACGCGCATCCCTATTTCCCCGACTTGGCATTTCCCGAGGTATAGCGCTTGAACATGCGCGGGATGCCCCGGTCTTTCTTCACATCGGCGAAGGTGACGGGCATGGTGGCCCTTGTGGCCGGGTTGGTGACATGGAAATGCAGGTGGGGCATCATGCTGTTGCCCACATGCCCGCTGGCGGCGATGACCTGGCCCCGCGCCACCCGGTCGCCCACGGCCACGCGGCTGCCGTCCTTTTTGATGTGCAGGTAACAGCCCAGTGTCCCGTCTTCGTGGGTGACGACAATCAGGTTGTTTGGAAACTGGTAACCGTGGCCGTCCCGGTCCTGCACCACCCGGGTCACCTCCCCGGCGCGCGCCGCGCACACCTCCGAGCCCACGGGCATGTAAAAGTCATAGGCGAACTGCTCCCCCTCCCGGTGGCTGACAATGCCCCGGTTGCTCTGGACGCAGAGATAGGTTGTCCCTTCGGGCCAGGGCAGCAGGTAGGGCGATTGCCCCGCCGGGGGGTACTGATCAAGGTTTTCCGGCCCGGTGAAAATCCAGTAGGCCGCCAGTAGCGCGGCGATGCCCACTCCCGCCATCCCGGTCAGCACTTTTAACGCCATTATTTTCATGATTCGTTCCTAATCATAAGGATTCCATGGTTGTGATTTCACTCAGATTTTAACCATGTTAATAAAACCACATTTTACCACTACATTGGCGCGGAATTTGGTTTTAAAACGTCTCTTTTGTTCCGCATTAACGAACGTGGGGAGTAATGCCTTCGGATGAGAAGGAGCGGTACACTTCTTGACCCCCTCCGGTTCTTCTATTCTTGAAAGGCTTAAGCCCCATCCATAGAAGAAGGCTCGCTCAGTCAGGCAAGAAGCCCCCCTTAACAAGGTCATAACAATACCATTTAGAGAACTCGCCGCCTCCATGGCCGAACACATTGATGCGGACGCGAGAATCTCCACGCCACTCGGTTCCCTCCGCGTACCAATGAACTGCATTTTCGACAAGACCTGCATACGGGGAGTCAAGAAATTCCTCCCGGAGGTCGATTTTGGTGCCAAGGCCGGGCATAAAGATCCATGGGGTCATTTCACTGCTTAGGTCAACGTTTACGAGCAGTTTATCGCCGGACGGAGACCACTTAACAAATGCATTTCGATAGTATTCAAGCAACTCGCTCTTGTCGGCATTTGTTGCGTTAACCAAATAAAGATGACGTGCATCAGCCTCATAGGTGCCTTCGTTCTCAATCCGCCACTTCCCATTTGGCGAGGGGTATGGCGTTGTGTCTTCAGGGTATTGGACCCAACCTTTGCCGCCTCCCGCAGTCTGACAACCACCCATCAACTGAACTGCCAGCAGTACAATAACTGGCAGCGGGAACTCAACTATCTTTGTCATTTTTATTCAATATCTCCGATGTGCGGAATGTGAGAGCAATCCTGCATTATCCCTTGCTATCCTTCATTGGAGGCACCTCCGCCCGGCCGCGAATCCGAGTCCAATACTCCTCCCAGGCAAAACCCGGTTGCTCTGGACGCAGAGATACGTTGTCCCGGCGGGCCAGGGCAGCAGGTAGGGCGACTCCCCCGCCGGGGGGTACTGATCAAGGTTTTCCGGCCCGGTGAAAATCCAGTAAGCCGCCAGCAGCGCGGCGATGCCCACTCCCGCCATCCCGGTCAGCATTTTTAAAGCCATTATTTTCATGATTCGTTCCTAATCATAAGGATTCCATGGTTGTGATTTCACTCAGATTTTAACCATATTAATAAAACCACATTTTACCAATACATTGGCGCGTAATTTGGTCTTAAAACGTCCCCTTTTCTTGCGCATTGAATAAAAACACCCGAATTTTGCCCTTATTGACAAATAGTAACCATTTACTTTACGCTTGTGCACATGTTTGTTGACCGGAGACTCCGGCGCATTTTATAACGTGGCGGAACAAGCAAAAACAGGAGCTCAATGATGAAAAAACGCGGATTCACATTGATTGAACTGCTCGTCGTAATCGCCATTATCGGCATTCTTGCGGCCATTTTGCTGCCGGCATTGGCGCGGGCCCGGGAAGCGGCCCGCCGGTCTTCCTGCCAAAACAACCTCAAACAGTGGGGTCTTGTGCTGAAAATGTACAGCAATGAGGCAAAAGGCTCCTTTCCCCCGCTGCAGGTGATTAAGAAGAATGACGACGGCACCTATGGCATCCAGATGGCGGTGGGACCGTCGGCCTATGCGGTTTACCCTGAGTATCTCACCGACTCAAACATAAGCGTCTGCCCCTCGTCCCCCATGGCGGGCAAGCATTATGAATGGATTGAGGAGGAGGGGTTGCTGGAGTCACCGTGGCTGGTCGCCGCTGATTATCTTTATCTCGGGTGGGCGCTGGACAACCTGAAACCCTGCGCCCCGGCTTCCGCGTTTGCGAATGTGGCCGCCATCGCCAGCCTGGGCACGACCATCAACGGGAACACGCTCGTTCCCATCCAAATTGGCGCGATGCTGGATTCCGTGCTCAATCTAATCAACCTGGTTTCCGAGAACGCATTTGGCACGGCCGCGGATGTTGACCGGGACGCCGATGTCTCCAACACGGCCTATCCGGACGCCGGAAACGGCGGGTCGGGCACCATCTACCGTCTGCGCGAGGGCATAGAGCGTTTCCTGATCACCGACATCAACAACCCGGCCGCCTCGAACATGGCCCAGAGCACCCTGTGGGTGATGATGGACATGATGACGACGGGGAGCAAAGACACCAGCTTCAACCATGTCCCGGGCGGCTGCAACGTTCTCTACATGGACGGTCATGTCGAGTTTGTCCGCTACACGCCCATCCAGGGGCTTGACACAATGACACCGCAACAGGCGCTCCAGGCGCTTCAAGGTTCCCAAGAGCCCGTGCTTGCCACGGTTGCCAGCGTCATAGGCGCCATCGGCGACGTCTGACGCGCGCAGCATACAATGACCAAACCGCCCCGTCGTTCCCTTGGCCGGGAGTTGCGGGGCGGTTTTATTAATCACGGCCTGTGTTTGCGCCGCACAAATGTTGAAGCAAAACCATACGGCGCGCTTGGGTTTTCCGGAAACCTGAAAAGCCCAATTATTGGCGATAGCCTTACGGCCGGTCGGGAAAGTATCGTTTCAGCCGTTGCATGGGTTGTTCAACCAGATGCCAGGAGAATGCCGCCGCCGCGAGGGACAACGCAAACAGCAGGATGAAACACACGGCGAGGTTGTCCGGCCATGGGGTGCCAAGCGTTTCATGGGCGTAAAGAACCGCCCCGGCCACCAGCGGATGGAGCAGGTAGACCCCGTAACTGACGCGGCCCAGCCAGCGGACGGGTGGTGCGTTCAGGAGCGCGCCCGCCGGACCTGAAAAACCCGCCGCCGCGCCCATGACCACACCGCCATACACCAGCGCCAGCAGGGAGTTGAGCGGTATCCAGCGCAGTTCCGGGGAGAAGGCAAAGAGTCCGTCCAGCGCCATCCACACCGCCAGCCCCGCCGCGCCGAGCAGCGGGCCAAGGCGCAGGCAAAGGGGCCTCAGCCGCGCATGCCGCCCCGGCTCCCGCATGAACACCGCCAGTAATGCGCCCATGCCCAGCGTGTCCAGACTGGCGGGGGGCAGCGTGTTGGCGGCGACAAACCCCGCCCCGGAATGCCAGCACCAGCCCCGGTAGCAGGGCGCGAGAAGCATTAAAAACAGCAGCACGGGCACGATGCGCCGCCGGGGCAGGAAGAGGATGAGAAAAGGCCAGCACAGGTAAAACTGCATCTCCACCGCCACCGCCCAGAAATGGTTCAGGAAAGTGACGCCCGTGGCGGCGCGCCAGAAGTTCATCACAAGCAGGGCGTGCCAGGGCCACGTTTCGCGCATGATCCCATAGTCCAGCCCCTCCAGCACAAGCAGGATGAGGTAATACAGGGGAAGTATGCGCAGGCACCGCCGCAGGTAAAAGTTTTTGAGCGCCTCGCCCGCCCCGCAGGCCCCGGACTCCACCGCCGCGCGCCGGTCCAGCAGGATGCCGGTGATCAGAAACCCGCTCAGCACGAAAAAAAGCTGCACCCCCATGCCCCCCAGGGGCAGAAAGGCGGGCCACCATGCCGCCTGCGGGATGACAAAATGGGAAAACATCACCGCCAGGCACCCCGCCGCGCGCAACCCGTCCAACTGCGGCATGCGCTGGGGTTCCAATGGCGCTTCGGCTGTTTCCGCATGGGTCATGGGATCAGTATACTATGGCGCAACCGTGAAAATCGGAGATTACAGCATGGGCAAAATCAGCAGACGGACCTTTCTGGGCGCGGGGGGAATGACGGTGGCCGTGGCCGCTTCGGGCGGGGGCGCGCGTGCCGCGAAACAGCGGCCCAAGCCGGAGCCCCCGAACATTCTCCTGCTGATGGCGGACCAGTTCCGGGGCGACTGCCTCGGCGCGGACGGCAACCCCCGCATTCAAACGCCGAACCTGGACGCCATCGCCCGGGACGGCATGCGCTTTTCGCGGGCCTATTCGTCCGTCCCGTCCTGCACCCCGGCGCGCGCGGGGCTCCTCACCGGCATGTCCCCCTGGGGCCACGGCATGATCGGCTACGGCCGCGTGGGCGAAAAATATCCCGTGGAGATGCCCGGAGCGCTCGCCGGCGCGGGCTACCACACCTTTGGCATCGGCAAGATGCACTGGCACCCCCAGCGCAACGGCCACGGGTTCCACGGCATGGTGCTGGACGAGTCGAGCCGGTCCGAGTCGGTGGACTTCCGGAGCGACTACCGCGCCTGGTTCATGAGCGAAGCCCCCTGCCTCAACCCCGACGCCACGGGCATTGGCTGGAACAGTTACAAGGCGGGCCCCTACGCGCCGCCGGAGCATCTTCATCCCACCATGTGGACCGGAAACACGGCGGTGCGCTATCTGGAGGGCTACGACCGCCCCGAACCCTTTTTCCTGAAGGTGTCCTTTGCGCGGCCCCACAGCCCCTACGATCCGCCGGAGCGCTTCTGGCGTCAGTACGCCGACGCGCCCCTGCCCGAGGCGGCCAAAGGCGAATGGTCGGCACGGTACGCGCCGAAAAGCAGCGACAAGGACGAACTTTGGCACGGCGATTTGGGCGCGGAAACGGTACGCGCCGCGCGGCGCGCCTATTACGGGTCGGTGTCCTTCATTGACGAGCAAGTCGGGCGCATCATGGAAACGCTGGAGCGGCGGGGCATGCTGGAGGACACGCTCATCGTGTTCACCGCCGACCACGGCGACATGCTCGGCGACCACCACCACTGGCGCAAGACCTACGCCTACGAGGGCTCCGCGCGCATTCCCATGCTGCTGCGCTGGCCGAAGGGGCTCGCGCCGGAAAACCGGGGGACGGTCTGCGACCGTCCGGTGGAACTGCGCGACGTGCTGCCCACCTTCCTGGACGCCGCCGGGGTGGAGCCGTCCCGACCCCTGGAGGGTTCCAGCCTGCTCGCACTGGCGCGCGATCCACAGGCACCCTGGCGGGAAATGCTCGACCTTGAGCACGACACCTGTTACGACAGCAAAAACCACTGGAGCGCCGTCACGGACGGAAAACTCAAGTACATCTACCACACCGTGGACGGGCGGGAGCAGCTCTTCGACCTTGAGGCCGACCCGCACGAGACCGCAGATCTTGCGGGGGAAGCCGCGCGCGCCGGGGATCTGGAGCGGATGCGCGCCGGACTCGTGCGCATCCTGGAGCCGCGCGGTGACAAGTTCGTGAAGGACGGACGTCTTGTGCCGCGTCCGGAAAGCATCCTCTACTCGCCGAATTATCCCGGCTGTTCCTGCCACCCGGACACGCTGGAAAAGGTCGGCAAGTTTTACAGTGGTTGAAGGTCATGACGTTCCCCGGCCCGCAAAACAGGAAAAGATTGCATGGCTGAATCGCGCGGAAAAGTGTACGGCTGCCTTGTGGTACTGCTGCTCCTGCTTTTGGCGGGCGGCGGGGCGGGCTGGTATTTCGTGCTGCACAACAAGGGGCTGAACCGCGATTTTGACGCCGAAAGCATTGCCCGGTCGGAAACGAACATGTGGCGGGCCTACTACGGGGGCCGGGGCGCGGAACTGGCCTTCGAAATGGTGTCGGTGCTCCGCGAGCAGATGGGCGTTTCCCTGCTGACGGCGAAGGCGGTGGTGGAGCCCATGGCGCGGGGGGCGATGGCCTTTCACACGCAGCGGGAGGGCTACGGGCAGACGGTGCTTCCCCTGCTGGAGGAGTCCTACGCGGCGCTGGCGGATGCGGTCGGGGAGGATTGGGATCCGCGAAAACTGGCCGAAGCCGAACTCGCCTGGTGGGTGGCGCGGCGCACGCCGGGGGAGGACAGTCCCGAACAGGTGGGCGCGAAAATCGCGGAACTCTACGCCCTCATGTACGGCGCGACCAACGGGCACATTCAACGCGCGGGCCTGCTCCGCGCGCAGGCGGCCGCCCTGCGCGACGCGGGCGGGAAAGACGCTGACTGGCGGCAGGTGGAATCGCTGTTGCTGGAATCCTACACCGCCCTGCTGGAGGGCGTCCGCGGAAACCGCTGACTTTTATCACACCGGGAGAGTTGGATGCCTTCTTTGTTTTCCAGGCTTCAGGGAACCGGCGGGTTGTGGCTTGCCGTGACGGCGGCGGGCATGCTTGCCCTCTGCTTCTGCAACATGGGCTTTTTTCTGGACGACTACGCCCACCTTGCCGCCGTGCGCGGAGCAAACCCCATCGCGGGCCCCTACGACGTGTTTTGCTTCGCCCGCGGCGACGCGGAGAGCACCCGCCTGCTCGTTGACAACGGCCCCTACCCCTGGTTCACCTCGCCCGACATCAAGGTCCACTTCTTCCGCTTCCTTTCCTCCGCCCTCATGGTGCTGGACCATGCCGTCTTTGGCCGCTGGGCGCCGGGATACCACCTTCACTGCGCCCTGTGGTACGCCTTCATGGCCGGGATGGTCGCCTTGCTCTTCCGCCGTTCCCTGGGCGGGGGGCTGGCCGTGCTGGCGCTGTTCCTCTTTGCGGTGGACGAGTCCCATGCCTTCCCCGTGGGCTGGTGGTCAAACCGGAACGCGGTGGTGGCGGGGGCGCTCTGCCTGACGGGCGTGGCGGCACATCTGCGCTGGCGCGAGGACGGCTGGAAACCGGGACTGCCCCTGTCGCTGCCGCTGTTTTTCCTCGGCCTGCTGGCTGGGGAGAGCGGCCTCTGCGCGCTGGGCTATGTGGCGGCCTATGAGCTTGTCGGCGCGCCGGGCAAATTTGCAAAGCGCGCCGCGTGTATTGCTCCGGCCACCCTGCTGGTCTTTGCCTATCTGGCCTTCTACAAATGGGCGGGCTTCGGTGTCGTCGGCATGCGGGTCTACCTCGATCCCACCAGTGACCCCGTGTCGTACCTGCTCAGCGCGCCCCTCCGCTTTCTCATCCTGGCCGGCAACCAGTTCATGACCATCCCGGCGGAGATCCCCTCGCTTGCCCCCGTGCTGGAATGGCCCGCGGCGCTTGCGGGGCTGCTGGTGCTGGCCGGGGTGGCCGCCGGGCTGCGTCTGGCCTGGCCGGGGCTGACGGATCCGGAGCGGCGCGGCCTGCGCTGGATGCTCGCGGGCGCGGCCCTGTCCTCCCTGCCCGTGCTGGCCGCCTTCACCTCGGGGCGGTTGCTGCTCATGCCCTCCGTGGGCGGCGCCGCCGCCCTTGCGGTGATCATGCGCCACTGCTGGCGGATCCTTTCCGCTCCCCGTCCCGTCCCCGCCTGGAGGATTCACACCGCGCGGGCGGTGCTCGCGGTGCTGGTGCTGGCGCATGGGGTTTTTGCGGCGCTCACATGGCCCGCCGTGGCCCTTGCCTTCGGCGCGCTGACCCGCGCCTCCGACGCGGTGGTGGCCGGGGCGGACATGAACGACCCCGCCATGGCGGAGCAGTCGGTGGTGTACCTCGCCGCGCCGGAACCGGTCACGGGCTTTTACACCGTGGCCATGCGCGACTGGGTTGGCCTGCCCAGGCCCAAGACGTGGTGGTGCCTGTCCATGGCCCCCCTGGACCACCGCATCACCCGCACCGGGCCGGACCGCTTCGAGATGGCCTTGGAGGGCGGGCAGATGTTCGACTCCCTGTTCGAGGGACTCATCCGCAACCCGAGGCACCACCTGAAGCCGGGCGACACGGTGTCGAACAAAGGGTTTGCCGTCACCGTTCTGGAAGCCGGTGAAACCGGCCCCACCCGCATGGAATTCCGCTTCAAGGTTCCCCTGGAGGACGCATCCCTGCGTTTCCTTGCCGTGCGCGAAGGCGGGCTGTCCCGCGTCACCATGCCCCCCGTGGGGGAAACTCTGCTCCTGCCCAGGGACACCGGCCTGCCCGACTGGCTGGGGCGCTAGCGCCTTGCCTCCCGCCACGCCCCCTGTGCGACAATAGGCGCAACAGCCGGAGGAGTCCCCACGCAATGACACGCAAGGAAATCGTGCTGCGCGCCATCGAGCGCACCGGCCCGCCGCGCATGCCCATAAACTACTGCAACCGCGACTTTGAATGGTCCGACACGCTGGGCTGCGGCTGGGCGCCGGCGGCGGATTTCATCCCCCCCGAGCCCGGCGCGACCGAATGGGGCTATGCCTGGCACGCGCTGGACCAGACCATGGGCCAGCCCCGCGCGCACCCCCTGGGGAACTGGGACAGCATTGCCGGGTACGTCCCGCCTGATCCCTTCGCCCCCGGCCGTTTCGACGGCGTGGCGGAATTCTGCGCCGCGAACAGCGACCGTTTCCTCAAGTTCGGCATCGGCATCAGCGGCTTCAACCAGGCCACCTTTCTGCGCGGCTTTGAAGCCCTGCTCATGGACCTCTACGCGGATCGTGAAAAGGCGGACCGGGTGCTGGACATGGTTTTCAGCTTCGAAAACGGGCTCATAGCGCAGGCTGTGAAGTTTCCCGTGGACGCCGTGGCCTTCGGCGACGACTGGGGCACCCAGGAATGCCTCATGATCCCCCTGGAGCTCTGGCGGGAGGTGTTCCGACCCCGCTACGCGGAGCAGTTCCGCATGATCCATGACGCGGGCAAAAAGGTGTGGTTCCACTCCTGCGGCCAGGTTTTTTCCATCATCGGAGACCTCATTGAAATCGGCGTGGACGTGATCGAACTGCTCCAGCCGGACATCTTCGGCGTGGAGCGGCTTGCCGCCGAGTTCGGCGGGCGCGTGTGCTTCTGCTGTTCCGTGGACCACCAGCGCCGCGCCATCTCCGGCGGGCGCGACGAGATATTCGCCTACGCCAAAAGGCTCCGCGACACCCTGGGCGTCTTCAACGGCGGCTACATCGCCTACATCGAGGACTACGCCTCGCTGGGCATGGGCGGGCAGAACTACCAGTGGATACGCCAGGCCTTCCACGGTCTGAACGGCGGGACGGTGTAAATAAACGGGAGGACGGGCATGGGTTCGATTCGATGGCTGGCCGTGGTGCTGTGCGCGGCGGGTGCGGCGGCGGCGCAGGAGGCGGACTACCGGGCGGCGATCTTCCATGATCCCGCCTTTTCCGCGGGGGCGGCCGCCACCCCGCCGGAAACCTTCGAAAAAGTCTTCGCGGAGATGGGCGTGCCCTCGGCGCGGCTGGACGCGGACGCGGTGTGCGATCCCGCCCGGCTCAACACCGGCCTGTGCGATCTGCTGGTGGTGCCCACGGGCGCAGCGTATCCGGCGGCGGGGAAGGAGGCGCTGGTGGCCTTTCTCAAAGGCGGCGGCGACCTCCTCTGCTCCGGCGGTTATGCCTTCGACCGGCTCATGGTGAGGGAGGGCGGCGCATGGGTGCCGCAGGACGGGATGCTGCGCCGGGAGCGGCTCCGCGCCGCCGATCCGGCGGCGGCGCTCATCCCCAACGGCGGCTTTGAAAACGGGGCGGAGGGCTGGTCCGCCGCCACGCCCGAAACCTGCGCGGTCACCGCCGAACCGGGTTGCGCGGGCGCGGCCTGCGGCCGGGTGGACAACCGCCCCGCCGGGGAGGGGACCGCATGGCGCGCGGTGCTCGCCGTGGAGCCGGGCCGCTCCTACCTTGTCGGCGCGCGGCTCAAAACCGGCCCGGTCCAGGGCTCCGGCTACGCCTACATGGCCGTGTACCAGTACGCCGCCGACAATTCCATCCTCCACTTCACGGACTTCATCCAAAAAACAGCCGCATCGGACTGGCAGCGCCACGAAACGCTGGTGGACGTGCTGCCCGGCGCGGCGCGCGTCGAATTCAGCGCGGGCTTCTACCGCGCCTCCGGCACACTTTGGCTGGACGACGCCACCTGCGGCGTCATGCCCCGCGAGATCCGCATCAACGCCCACTACGGCAAGCCCGTGGACGGGCTTGTTGTGGAGCCGGACCAGTTGATGCTATTCAGCCCGGATCAGACTTTTACGGCAAACGGGCTTGTCCAGCCTGGAAAACAACATGGCCCCGCTTTTGGGGGAAGTGTGCGTTCTTTTGCCTCCGGAAACTTTCACGGGTATGAGGCCACGGCACAGTTGGGCGCCACTGCCCGGTGGACCCCGTTGCTTTTTGACACCGCGCAAAATGCCGTCCCCGGCGCCCTCGTTACCCACTGGGGCGGCTCGTTTTCTGGGTCTGTCTGGGCGCTCTTCGGGGTGGAAAACGCGGATATTTTCACCGGGGAGAAGGGGGAGGCGTTGCTTCGGGAAACATTGGCGAAAATGCGGTGCGGCGTCTATTTTCAATCACTGACACAGGACAGGGCCACGGCCAATTCCGGCAAATACGGCATGGGCGGGGCCACTGTCACCGCAAAGATTCAAAATACGGCAAAAGTGCCGCGTGAAGTTGGTTTCGCGCACACGCCCCATGATGATTTTTCGTCCGTTGAAAAAATCACACTGCCACCCGGGGAAACGGTGCCCATTGAGTGGACAGAGGAATTTCCCAGCAGGGGCGGGTTCCGCTGGCTGTCTGCGCGGATTACGCAGAACGGAGTGGTGCTGGACGGCGTGGAACTGATGGTGGATTTGGGATATCGGGAACCGCCAAAAAGCGCCCCTGCCGTCCGCGCCGACGGGAATCGGTTCATTGTTTCCAAACCGGGCTATGGGGACTACAGCGGCTGTCTTTTCGGCACCGACACCTATGCGAACATGCTCTTCTCGCCCAGTTATCCCTTGGTGGCCTGGCAAAAAGAACTGGGGATGATGGACCAGTACGGTCTCGATGTTTTTGAGAACCTGCAACTGACCCCGGAGAACTACACCTACACCCCGGAGCAGTGGCGTCAGCTTGACACCCTGGTCAGGCTCGCCCAAAAGAACAATCTGATCTACATGGCTGGACTGCTCATCGGGCAGGACGTGGCGGTTTCAGATGAGGAACTGGAAAAGCAGGCGGCGATGTGCGCTGAATTTGCGCGCCGCTACAGGGATGTTCCGGGCCTGATTTACTACCTCAACGGCGATTTCCAGTTGAAGCTGAAGGATCTGCCCGATTTGCAGAGGGACTGGAACGCGCTCCTGCGGGCGCGCCACGGAACCGACGCCGCGGCGCGGGAGGCGTGGAAGGACATCGCGCCCGCGGACGGCGGGGAGATTCCCGTGACGGAGCATGCCGCGCAAGGCTGGTACGACCCGAAGGCGCGGGACGTGGCCGAGTTCAAGGCCGCCCTGATCCGCCGCTGGGTGGGACGCCTCTGCGATGCCATCCGCGCGGAGGATCCCGGCCAGCCCGTCACCGCCGAGTATTACCAGCGCACATACAACGGCATTGACCTGCGCCTGACCATGGAGGACATGGACGCGGCCAACATCGGCTACTTCGATCTGCCGAAACGGGATCTGTTCAAGCTGGCGGCCACCGTCAAGTGGAACGACATGCGGCTGGTGGACCGAATGATCAACATCGGCGAGTTCGGCGTGAAGACCCACGACGCCTGGACGCCGGAACGGGGGGGATTCGGCTACCACATCCGGCGCACGCCGGAGGAGTACGAGCAGCTTGTGTGGTGGATGGTCCACACCGCCATGGCCATGGGCGTCAGCAAGATTCAGAACTGGTGCTGGAGTGACGACCCGGACCGCATCTTTCCCTGGGGTCTTTGTTACAACAACCCGCTCCGGCCCAAGCCCGTGCTGGAACTGCTGTGCAACCTGCGTGCTGCGGCAGATCACGTGCCCATCGAGCACCATCCGGCGGAAACGGTGTTCATCATGCCCGACGCATGGCGCACCGGCGCGCCGGAGGACTTCGCCCACAGCACGCTCATGAACGCGCTGGAATGCCTGCTCGCCGCGCAGATCCCCTTTGACACGGCCAATGAGGCGCACCTGCCGCTGCTCCTGCAAAAACCGCCCAAATGGGCGGTCATGCCCATGGCCTACGCCCTTTCGGAGAAGTCTGTTGAAAGGCTGGCGGCGCTGGCGGAGGAGGGCACGGTGTTGTGCCTTTCAGGCGATCCCTCCATTGGTCCGGACGGCGTGCGCATCCCCGAACGGCTTGCCCGCCTCTGCGGCGTGAAATATGAGGGGGAGGCCGCCCATCCCACGGGGCCGCCCGTGCCGGTGGTGACGCCGGTGGAAGCGGTGCCGGTGGAAAACCCCTGCGGCGTGCCGCTGTACCGCCGCGCACTGGGAAAGGGCGCGGTGCTCTGGACCCCGGAGCCGTGGGAAACATTCCAAGGCGCGGACCTTTTTGTGGACGCGCCGGAGATTACCGCCGACCCGACGCGCAACCTCCTGCTTTTCCTGGCCGGACAGGCCGGAGTCCCCCCCCCCGCCAAACTCAGCGCCGACGGCGGCGTGTGGCGCGTGATGGTCACCCCGGCCGGAAGAAAGCGGCTGATCACCGTGTTCCCGCGCTCGGAAATCACCACCCCGGCAAAGGTGACCGTGGAAGGGAACGACTTCATCCTCGGCATGGAATTCCGCAAGACCTGGCCCGCCATGGTGCTGCTGGACAATGGGGGAAAGGTGGAAATGGCCACCGGCACCGGACCGTTGTCATTGAACGGCGGGCCCGTGGCGGAGGGGCCGGGCGCGTGGATGGTAATCAACTGGTGGGAAGATTACATCATCGCCGCCGCCACCGAACCCGGTACGGTGCTTTTCGGGGGTGAACGAAAACTGGAAATCACGCATCCCCACGAAAGGAAACACACGGATTAAGCGGGCGGTTTCCCCTGCTTAATCCCTTTCCGCCTGTTTTTCCAGGAGAAGACAGGCCTTGCGCGTGTTTTCCTCAATCTGCATGAACACCCGGATTGCCTCCCCGAAGGCAAGCGCAAAAAGACCGCCAAAGAACAGCCACAGGCACAAGAACGCGAAGCCTCCGCTCCTGTCCGCCTGAATGAGCATGCCCCCAATCCAGAACAGCACACCAAGCACCGCGGCCACCGCACCGCAGATCTCGTAGACAACCGACAGCGCGCCCAGAAAAGGAAAGCGTTTTTTCATCGTTCATCCTCCCATCGTTGAATGTCCGCGCCCTTGGTGTGTGTTAACACTATGCCAATCCCCCCGAAAAAATCAACCCTGTCCATCCCGGCTGGAATGAACAGGGAAAACACGCGGAGCCAAAACAACCTCCCCGCCCGGCGGCGGGATCAGCGCGCCGGGGGCTGCCCCGGAAGCTGCACGTCGGGGTAGTATTTTTTCAGGCAGTCCGGACAGAGCCCGTGGCTGAACTCGGTGTCGGTGTGGCTTTGTATGTACGAGTCGAGCCGCTCCCAGCTTTCCTCATCGTTGCGAATTTTGTGGCAGTACATGCAGATGGGCAGTATGCCCTGGAGCGTTTTCACGTGGGAAAGGGCCTCCTCCAGGGAGGCCACCTTTTCCAGCAGTGTTTCCTGGAGGGTGAGAATGCGCACGCCCGCCTTCACCCGCGCCTTCAGCTCGTTCCTGTCGAAGGGCTTGGCGACATAGTCATCCGCGCCCGCCGCGAAACCGGCGAGGATGTCCTCCTTGCGGCCGAGGGCCGTCAGCAGGATGATGTACGGCGGGTTGTTTTCCCCGAAATGGAGGCGCGCCTCCTCGCACAACTCCACCCCGTCCCTGCCCGGCATCATCCAGTCAAGAATCAGCAGCCGGGGGGCGTCCTCCTCCCGCATGAGCCGCCAGGCCTCGTCGCCGTCCGTCGCCTCCACGACCTCATAGCCCCAGCCTTTCAGCACACTGGCGAGAATCATCCGCGAAGTGCCGTCGTCCTCGGCGATAAGCACCCTCATTTGCCTTGTCCTTTCCTGTTTTCAGGCGTCACGCGGGCCGCCGCCCGCCGCCTTACGGTTTAAGCGCGGCGTCAGCCGCTTGCCTGATCTCCTCAAGGGCCCGCGCCATCTCCCCAACAAGCGTCTCCGCCCCCCGCGCCCCGCCGCCTGCGGCCGGCGCCTCCAGCAGGGACGCGAGTTCGCGCATCCTGAACGCGCCGACATTTGCCGCCGCCCCCTTCAGCGTGTGAACATGGCGCGCCAGGGATTCCGCGTCGCCGCGCCGCAGGGAATCGCGGATCGCCTCCAGACGCACGGCCGCGTCCTCGATGAAGACGTCAAGTATCCGGCGGCACACGGCCGTGTCGCCGTCCATTGTTTCAAGCAGCCCCGAAAGATCCAGCGGCGGCGCGTCCGCCGGGCGAAGCGGGGTGCGGGGCGGCAGGAAACCGGGCCGCCCGAGCTGCCGCTCAATGGCCGAAACCAGCTCGTCCTTTGTGACGGGTTTTGAGATGTAGTCGTTCATCCCCGCCTCAATGCATTTTTCCCGGTCGCCCTGCAGCGCGTGCGCCGTCATTGCGATGACAACCACATCCCGGTCCAGCACCGGCGCGGCTCCCCCGCGGATGCGGCGCGTCGCCTCGAATCCGTCCATCTCCGGCATCTGCACGTCCATCAGCACCAGGTCATAGCGAATGGTCTCCAGCGCCCTAAGCGCCTCCACGCCGTTTGCGACGGCGTCGGCGCGGTAGCCGAGCTTTTCCAGCGTCTTCAGGGCGACCATCTGGTTCACCCGGTTGTCCTCCGCCACAAGGATGCGCACATTGCGGCGGCGCTCCTCCGCCACGAGGTGGCGGGTGATTATCGGTCCGGCCGGACCGGCCCCCTGCCCGGCCGCGCCACCCGCCACCGCCAGCAGCACGTCCCGGAGGTCGTTGAATTTCACCGGCTTGGTCAGGTACGCGGCGAACCCCGCCTCACGCATCCGGGCGGACTCGCCCCGCTTTCCGATGGAGGTCATCATGACCATCGGCACCTGTGCGGTCGCGGGATCCCGCTTCGCCGTCCGGCACATGCCCTCCCCGTCCATTTCCGGCATCTGCATGTCCACGATCGCCGCGTCATACACCACACCCATGGCCGACGCACCCCGCAGCGCCGCCAGCGCCGCGGCCCCGTTTTCCGCCTCGTCCGCCTCGCACCCCCAGGAGGAGAGCTGGCGCACCAGGATGAACCGGTTCAGGGCGTTGTCGTCCACGACAAGAAAGCGTCTGCCCGCAAGGGTGCGCCCGGCGAAGGGGTCTCCGGCGGGTTCCCGTTCCGGGCATTTTCCAAAGACGGCGGTGAACCAGAAGGTGGAGCCCGTGCCCGGCGCGCTTTCCACCCCGATTTGGCCGCCCATCATCCCCACAAGCTGCCTGGAAATGGTCAGTCCGAGGCCGGTGCCGCCGAAGCGCCGCGTGGAGGAACTGTCCGCCTGGGTGAAGGACTCAAAGATGCTGTCCAGCCGATCCGCGGGAATGCCGACACCCGTGTCGCGCACCTCAAACCGGAGCGTCACGGACGCCGCCTCGTCCCGCTCAACCCGCACATCCACGGCCACCTCGCCCTTTTCGGTGAATTTGACCGCGTTGCCCACCAGGTTGGTGACGACCTGGCGCAGACGCCCCGGATCACCCATAAGCCGGGGAGGCGTGCCCGGATCGACGCAGCACACGTATTCGAGCCCTTTTTCCTGGGCGCGCACCGCCAGCAGATCGCCCACCTCCTCCAGGGCGAGGCGAAGATCGAACTCAATGATTTCAAGCTCCATTTTGCCGGCCTCGATCTTGGAAAAGTCGAGAATGTCGTTGATCAGCGTGAGAAGGATGGACGTGCTCCGGTCCACCGCCTCGGCGTACTGGCGCTGCTCGTCGCTCAGTTCGGTCTCAAGGAGCAGTCCGTTCATCCCCATGATGCCGTTCATGGGGGTGCGTATCTCGTGGCTCATGTTGGCAAGGAAGGAGGATTTCGCCCGCGTGGCCGCCTCGGCCGCGTCCCGCGCGGCCGTGAGCTGCTCCTGGAGCTTCTTTTGCTGCGTGATGTCCACAAAACTTTCGAGGCAGAAGGGGCGTCCGCCGAGGTCCAGCAGGGTGACGGTCTTCAGCACGGGAAGAACCGTGCCGTCCATGCGGACCAGCGTCCACTCGCTGTTGTCAACGGACTGGCGCAGATCGGTCACCGGGCATTTGCCCGCCTCCGCCGGACAAATGAACTTATGGCAAACGTTGCCGATGATTTGGCTCCGTTCGGCGCCAATCATGGCCGCCGCCGCGTCGTTGGCCTCCACAATCTCGTGGGTCCGGCAGTCAATCAGCACGATGCCAGTCTGAACGGTGTTGAAGATGCTTTTGATTTTTTCCTCATTGCCCCGCAGTTCCTCCTCCATGCGCCTGCGCCGGGTGATGTCCCGGATGATGCCGACGGAGTGCCAGCCCCCGCCCAGCCTCGCCGCGGCGAGGGAGATTTCGACCGGAAATTCCGAGCCGTCCTTGCGGAGCGCGGTCATTTCCAGGGTGCTGCCGACCGCCCCGCCCGTGCCGCTGCGCTGGAATTCGGCGAAGGCCGCGCGGTGGTCCGCGTGGTATTTTTCGGGCACCAGGGCGTTGTGCAGGTTCCTGCCCATCATTTCCGCGGCGGACCAGCCGAATATGCGCTCCGCGGCGGCGTTCCAGTAGGTGACCAGCCCCGCCTCGTCCAGCATGATGATTGCGTCCTGCGCCGAGGAGGCTATGGCACGCATACGCTCCTCGCTCTCGTGAAGCGCCTGCTCCGCCCGCTTCAGCTCGCTGAGATCCAGGGAGATGTTGCCGAAATACAGGGGCTCGCCGGTGGCCGCATCCCTGATGGCGAAGGTGTTGGCGAAGACGCTCACCACCCGGCCCGTTTCCCGGTTGCGGTACTGAAGTTCGCCGCGCCAGCTCCCCTTCCCCAGCAGGGCCGGAAGCAGCTCGTTTTTCACGACGGCGTACTGGTCGTCGTCAAAGACGTCCCTGATAAAATGGTCCCCGACTTTGGCGGGGTCAATGCCGACCATGCGCGCGCCCGCGTCGTTGATGAAGATCATCCGCTGGTCAAGATCGGCGATGTTGATGAATTCGTTGCTGTTCTGCACCACCGAGGCCAGCTTCCGGAGCTCCTCCTCGTACCGCCGGCGGGCGGAGATGTCGTTGAACATGACCGCCAGCCTGTCCGGCTCCGGGGAATAGGCGCGCACCTCGAAATAGCGGTTCGGCCCGGGAAAATATTCGACGAACTGGAGCGACTCGCCGATCATGAGCATGCGCCCCATCTGCTCCGCCCAGGAGAATCCGAGATCGGGAAACACCTCCTGCAGCGGCTTGCCCGCGATGTCCGCGCCCCGCAGGCCGCTCATGGACTCAAAGGCGGCGTTCACCCTCAGGAAACGGAAGTCGTAGGGACTGCCGTCCTCGTCGCGAACCACCTCGTAGAGGGCGAAGCCCGTGAGCATCTCGTCGAAGAGCCTGCGGTACTGGGCCTCGCTGGTCCGCAGCGCCTCCTCCATCTGTTTGCGTTCGGTGATGTCCGTGCCGGAGCTGAAGACCCCGGTTATCGCCCCCCGGCTGTTGAGCAGCCGGCTGCTGCGCCACAGCAGCAGCCTTTCGGTTCCGTCCGCGCGGAGGACGGGCAATTCCGTTGACTCCCGCGGGGCGGCGGAGCCCTCCACAACCTGGACATACCGGCTTCTGATTTCCTCCCGGAGGCGCTCCGGGAGGAAATTGTCAAACCAGTTCCTGCCCGTGATTTCACCCTCCGGCAGGCCGAGAATGTCGCATCCGGTCTTGTTGATGAGCGAGACATTGCCCGTCCTGTCCAGCACCAGCAGCAGCACATCCGCCGTGTCAAGATAGAGCCGGGTCCGGGTGTGCTGTTTCTTCAGCTCCGTCTCGGACTTTTGGATGGTTTCGAGCATGTGGTTGATTCGGTAGCCCAGGGTGGCCAGCTCGTCGTTTCCCCTCACGGACACCCGCTCGGAAATCTTGTTCTCCCTGCCGATGTAGTCCACATGCACGCTGAGCAGGCTCAGGGGCCGCAGCATGTAACGCTCAAGCACATACACCACGCACGCCCCGAAAACAAGGCCGGCCATGAGAAGGAGAATCGTGAAGGTCCAGGACAGCTCAAGTCCCTGGAGGTTGAAGGGGCGGGGCATCTCCGCCCTCAGCACGCCCGCCGGCGCGCCGCCCAGATCCTTCAGGGGTATGAACGCCTCCGCGGTCGAAGCGTTCACCCTTCTGAACACGGTGTTGCCCGGCGGGTTTTCGGCCAAAGCATCCCCCGTCGCAAGGATTTTGACGCTGATGCCGGACTTCACCAGGTGACGGTTCAAGTCCTTTTCAACCAGCCAGCGGCCCATTGTCACGGAGCCCGCCACCGGGCCGCCACCGTCCGTTCCCAGGGAGGGGGTGACGGCGATAATCATCGGTTTGCCGTCAAACGTCACAATCCCGGAAACAGACCACGCCGGATCGCTTTTTGGGGCGAGCAGCCCCCCCGGTTCAAACATTCGCCCAAAACCGGCGGGAAGAGCGGTTTCCTTGTCGGACTCGTAGTCGTACATCCGTGCGAATTTCACCTTCCCGTCCATGCCGCAGAAGGCAACCAGGTTCACCCGGAGTTTTTTAAGGTTGTTGTTCCCCAGGTTTTCCTGGATGAACGCGGGGTTTTCCCCGCGCAGAAAATTGTAAGAGTCGTCCCAGTTGGACCAGTCACCCGCAGCGGCGCCCATGCTATTTTCCGCTTCGGCAAGATAATTGGTCACAATGCTGTTGTTGGTGCGCAGCCCCTCTGTTTCCAAATCCTTGTAGCGCATCCTGATTAAAAGAATGGAGACCAGCGACTGCACCCCCAGCATCACGACAATCATCACCGTGCACACAATGAGCATGCGTTTGCGAATCGTCATGGCCTTATCCTCACACCGAATTGAGTATAACGCAAAAAATGTCTTGGGAAAAGGGTTTTTTTTACAAATAGCGTTATTGTAAACAGGCGCTTTCTTGCAACCGGGGGGGCAAAACGGCGAAAATAACCGTGCTTCAATGCTTTACCGGTCCCGCCATCCGCTAACCGTGGCGCGGATGGGGCTGGTTTTCTGTTTTTTCAATCCCGAACCGGCGGTTCCGGGAACTTTTCCCGGCGGTTGTCCCCGGTTCCATTCTCGAAAGGTGTGGGTATGAGCGGCAAGAAAAAAGTGTTTGAACCGGTGGCCACCCCCTTCAATTTCGCCCGGTCCGAACATGACATCATTTCATTCTGGCGGGAAAAATGTGTCTACAAGCAGAGCCTTGAGCGGCGGAAGGACGCGCCCCATTTCGTGTTTTACGAGGGGCCGCCCACGGCGAACGGCATGCCCCACCCCGGCCACTGCCTCACCCGGACCATCAAGGACATTTTCCCACGCTACAAGACGATGGACGGCCACCTGTGCAACCGCAAGGCCGGCTGGGACACCCACGGGCTGCCCGTCGAGGTGGAGGTGTGCAAGGAACTGGGCATCATTGACGGCGGCAAGGCGGCCATTGAGGAGTACGGCGTGGAGCGGTTCAACCGCGCCTGCGTCGAGTCCGTGTTTCGCTACAAGCGCGAATGGGAGAACCTCACCGACCGCATCGGCTTCTGGGTGAACCTGGACGAGGCCTATGTCACCTTCCACCAGAGTTATGTGGAGAGCGTGTGGTGGTCCCTGAAGCAGCTTTTTGACCGGGGCCTGCTCTACCAGGGCCACAAGGTCGTGTGGTGGTGGGCCCAAGGCGGCACCGCCCTGTCCGCGGGCGAGGTGGGCGAGGGCTACCGCGACACCGACGACCCGGCCATCACCGTGCGCCTGGACCTGACCGGGGCGTCAAAGGAAAAGCTGGGACTTTCCGGAGAGGTTTCGCTGCTGGTCTGGACAACCACGCCCTGGACCCTCTCGGGCAACTGCGCCGCCGCCGTGGGCCCGGACATCGAATACGCCCTGGTGGAGCGGGACGGCCGGGTGCTTATCCTCGCCGCGCCGTTGGTGGAGGCCAACTTTGGCGCCGACGCCGCCGTGCTGCGCACCGTCAGGGGCGCGGAACTGCTCGGTCTTTCCTATGAGCCCCTGTTCCGCTATGACACACCGGCGCAAATCGGCACCAACGCCCCCAGCACCCGCCACTGGGAGGTGATCGCGGGCGATTTCGTGGATCTCGCCACGGGCACCGGCATTGTCCACATCGCGCCCGCCTTCGGCGAGGACGACTACCGCGTCTGCCGCGAGCAGGGCATCGGCTTCCTCTGTTTCGTCAAGCCCGACGGCACCTTTGACGAGCGGGTGACGGACATTGATCCCTTTGACAAGACCCCCATTGCAGGGCAGTTCTGCAAGGCCGCCGACAAGGGCATCATCCGCCTGCTCAAGGAGCGCGGCATGCTTGTGAAGCACGAGCAGTACCGCCACGCCTACCCCTTCTGTCCCCGCTCCGACAAGGACCCGCTCATCCAGTACGCGCGCAAGTCCTGGTTCATCAAAACCTCCCAGTTCATCCCCGAGTTCATGAAAAACAACGAGGGCGTGAACTGGCAGCCCGCCCACATCGGCGACGGGCGCTTCGGCAATTTCCTGAAAAACAACGTGGACTGGGCCCTCTCCCGCGAGCGCTACTGGGGCACCCCGCTGCCCGTGTGGATTTGCGAGAAGACGGGCCACATGGAATGCATTGCCTCCTACGGGGAACTGCTGGCCAAACCCGGCGTCTCCGGCGCGGAGGTCTGGGAACGGGCCAAGGCCGCCGACCCCGCGCTCCGCGACGACCTCAAGGTCCACAAACCCTATATTGACGCAATCACCTACCAGAGCCCCAAGGATCCCGCCGCGCGGATGCGCCGCGTCACCGAGGTGATTGACTGCTGGTACGACGCGGGCAGCATGCCCTTCGCCCAGTGGGGCTACCCCCACGCGCCCGGTTCGGAGGCGATGCTGAAGGGGCATTTCCCCGCCGACTTCATCAGCGAGGCCCTCGACCAGACCCGCGGCTGGTTCTACGCGCTGCTCGCCATCAGCACCATCATTTTTGGAAAGGAGCGGGCGGACTCCACGCATCCCTTCAAGAACTGCGTCTGCCTCGGCCTCATCCACGGCGAGGACGGGCTGAAACTGTCCAAGCGCCTGAAGAACTACAAGAACCCCATGGACCTCTTCGAGCAGTACAGCGCGGACGCGTTCCGGTGGAGCATGGTTTCCAAGAACCCGCCCACCACGGGCATCCGCCTCGCCGAGCGCAACGTGGAGGAGGCGCAGCGGGAACTGCTCATCCGCTGGTTCAACTGCTACTCCTTCTTTGTCATCTATGCCAACCTCGACGGCTTCGCGCCGGTGGACGCGCCGGTGGACTTCCTTGCCGCGCTGGGCTGCGGCAGTCCCGCCGCGCCGCAGATTCCGGAGGACCGGCCATCATGGCGCGCGCAGGAGGAGCGGGGCGAGTTGGACCGGTGGATTACCAACGAACTGCGCAACACGGTAGCGCTGGTGCGCAAGTCCCTCGACGCGTACGACACCTTCGGTGCGGCGCGGGCGCTCAACGACTTCCTCGACGGCCTCTCCAACTGGTACGTCCGCCGCAGCCGCGCCCGCTTCTGGGCCTCCGAATGGAGCCAGGACAAGACCGACGCGTACTGGACCCTCTACGAGTGCCTGCTCCAGTTCGCCCAGTTGATGGCCCCCTTCACCCCCTTCTTTGCCGAAACCACCTGGCGCAACCTGGCCGCGCCGCTGCCCGGCGCGCCGGAGAGCGTGCATCTTACTGACTATCCGAAGAGGTCCAGGGTACCCCTAGACGTAGAACTCATGAAATTTATGAGTCTTGCCCGCGAAGTGGTGAACCTAGGCCTGAGCGCCCGCCGCACCGCCAATATCAAGGTGCGCCAGCCCCTTGACAATTTAATTCTCGTCTCACATTCTCCAATGGCAAGACACTGGCTTAACCGGCTTGACACACTCATCAAAGAAGAGCTGAATGTGGAACACATGCTGACTGCAGCGCTTCTTTCGCAATACGTAGATTTCAATATTAAGCCCAATTTTAAATTATTGGGACCAAGAATGGGAGGGAGACTCAAAAAGGTGGGGGATGTCTTATCAAAACAGTCAGGACTGGACATTTATCGCCAACTCTTGGAGAATGGGAGTATTAACATCGAATTCGATGGGCAGCAAGAAATACTAAATCGGGATGAAATTGACATTCGTCTTCAGCCCAAACCCGGTTTCACCGCCGCACAAAGCGCCAACATGGTCGTTGTTATTTCTACTGAAATTACCGAAGAATTGCGACACAAAGGATGGGTCCGCGAATTCGTGCGCATGGTGCAGGATCTGCGCAAGGACCAGAACGTGGCCTATGACGCGCGCATCACCGTGCTGGTCCACACCCCGGACCCCGCCGTCGAGGCTGTTCTGCGCAGATACGAGCCGGAGGTGGCCGAGTCCGTGCTCGCCAAGACGGTGGAATACCTGGCCGCCCCGCCCGATGACGCCACCGCCGGGGAAATCGGCGACAGCCCCGTCCATGTGGCCGTAAAACCCTAGCCCCCTTTGCCAAAAACATTCATCCTCCCCCCCTTTGCGGGGTGGGAGGATGTTTTTTTGGCCTCCCATCACAAGCCGCGCCCACATTGACACCCGCAGGGCCTTGTGTGGGTCTTATTGCGGTGATTGAACGGGGATGGTCCCCGCGTTCGGTTCCAGGAGTTCCATGATGCCCGTCATCCCGTCCCGCAAATCATTTTTGCTGCTGTTGCTGCTGTTGCTTCCCTGCATGGGCGCGTCCGCGCTGGACAGGCTCCGGGTGGACGGTCCGCGCATTGTGGACGAATCAGGCCGCACGGTGTACCTGCGCGGGGTGAACCTGGGCGAGAAGTCACAATCAGCGAAACATGTGCCCTGGCAGCAGGCGGAGGATTACCACAACCTGGGGCGCTGGGGGATGAACGCGGTGCGGATGCTCATCTTCTGGTCCGCCGTCGAGCCCGAACCCGGAAAATACGACGAGGACTACCTGAAGGGGGTGGACCGGCAGGTGGCCATGGCGCGGGACGCGGGCCTTTATGTCATGCTCGACATGCACCAGGACCTGTACGGTCCGGGCATCCCCGGCGGCGACGGCGCGCCCAGTTGGGCCACGCTGGACGACGGCAAACCCCACCGCACCATGGGCGGCGCATGGAGCACCGCCTACTACGCAAGCCCGAAACTGCACCGCGCCTTCGACAATTTCTGGGACAACACCCCCGGCCCGGACGGCGCGGGCATCCAGGACCATTTCGCCCTGGCCTGGGCCCATGTGGCGCGGCGCTATGCCAACGAGCCCGCCGTCATCGGCTTTGACATCCTCAACGAACCCTTCATGGGGTCTTCCGTGCGGAAGGTGGGCGTGGAGGTGTGGAAGGCGATCCCGGAGATATTCAAGGGCGCCGAGGCCATGCCGCGCACCCTTTCGGAGCTCATCAACAGCCTGGGCGGCCACCCCCTGCCCGCATGGGCCATGAGGGCTTTTGAGGATCCCGCGCGCTACCGCCGCATGCTCGCAGCAATCGAACCGGTCACCCGCGCCTTCGAAACCGAAAAACTCCAGCCCATGTACCAGCGCGTGCGCGACGCCATACGGCGCACCCGGCCCGACGGCATCATCTTCATAGAGGCGAACCTCTTCGCCAACACGGGCGTGCCCTCCGCGCTGGAGCCGCTCGGCGACGGCGCGGGCGGCCGCGAATCCCAGCAGGCCTACGCCCCCCACTTCTACGACATCGTGGTGGACTCGGAGCACACCTGCACCCCCAGCCCGGCCCGGCTCGACGTGATGATCGAGGCCCGCGCCGCCGAGGCCGCGCGGCTGGGAATGCCCTCCTTCATCGGCGAATGGGGCGCCTTCTACGGCTCGGAGGAATGCCGCAACGCGGCCAACCTCTCCGCCGAACGCATGGCGCGGCACACCTTCGGCGAGTTCTACTGGGAATACCACAGGGGGCTGGAAAAGGCCGCCTACTTCGACGCGCTGCGGCGGGTCTCGCCGGAGGTGGTGGCGGGCACGCCGCTCGCGGCGGAACTGCGGCAGGACGCGGGCGAATACACCCTCACCTGGCGCGAAGACCCCGCCGTCACCACGCCCACGCGCATCTACCTGCCCCCGGCATGGGCCGCAGCCTCAGTCAGCCTCGAACCCGCTGCCAATGGCCACACCATCGAAGCCCTGCCCAACCCTGAAGACGGTGCCTACTGCGTCATCCCCCCCTCCGGCGGCAACGCCCCCCGCACCGTCACCCTGAAACGCCGGGGGGAACAGGTATTCACAAAAGAATGACCAAACGGATACCGGAAAAAGAAGACAGGGAAGGGCTTATGGTAAGATTTAGTTATAGCGTGAATTAATTGTCGGCCAACAAGGATTGGGATGTGGATGACGATCACATACAAATTGAATCCCTGAAACAGGCGGTGGTTGCTGGAACGCTGATCTGGAGTCGGCATGCTTTGGAGCGAATTTTGAAACGGGGCATCTCCCGCGCCCAGGTGCTGGATGCCCTGATTACCGGTGAAATCATTGAAGAATATCCACAGGATTATCCCTGGCCAAGTGCCCTTTTCCTTGGCTGGAACGGTGACCAGCCCCTGCATGTTGTAGCAGCACTGAATCCGGAAAAAAACATGGTCGCAATCATCACCGCATACCAGCCGGATGAGGGACACTTTGGCCCTGATTTCAAGACAAGGAGAACACCATGAATCCCAAGAAAAAGAGCGAATGCCCCCTTTGCCGTGGAATGCGGCGCAAAGGGACCACCACCTTTTCCGTTGAGCTTGGATTTGGCGTGGTGGTGGTGCGCCATGTCCCCGCCACAGTCTGCGACCAGTGCGGGGCCGACTGGATTGACGACTCTGTGGCCGCCCAGCTTGAAAAATACGTCGAAAGTGCCCGTGAAAAACACAGCCAAGTGGAGGTGGTCGCCTTCGCGTAATCAGGCAAAACGGGTTTCGCCGCGTGGGTAATCCAAAATTATCAGGAAGAAATTTTTAACTTATCATTTTCTTCCAAGACAGTCTTTATATCACTCCAATGCGTTGCCACAAAGCGCAACCGTCCTTCCCGGCCATTCAACTCAAGGGGAACGATTAACGCTGATTCTTCAATAACACTATGATCAATCTCACGAAAATGCTTGATAATCTCTTTGAATTGTGGCTGGTCTTTTTGGCCTCTCACCAATTGAACATATTCATCCGAACATTTGGGACAAAGAAGCACATGCACGGCCTCATCCTCCTTTTTAATCATCCCATCAGGAAATAGTTTTACTGCCTCAAAATAATACTTTTTGTCCCTCTTCTTGAATGAAACTTTTGCCAATGAGCATTCACAGAGTTGACAAACAATTTGACTGGACTTATTTGTATACTTCCCTTCAAGATAAGCTCGGGCAGATTCTGTATCATTGGTGATACTGACAGAACGTGGACGCTTTTTGTTTATCCGATCAGGCTGGTTCAAATGCTCCTCAGCTTTTTTTGCCATTCGCCGCTCCGCATCCTTTACTGGCTGGGAGGGAAATTCCGCCTCTATTTTTCTTTGTTTTTCTTCCTCCAAGATCTTTTCAATTATTTCTTCAGGGATACGGGCAATATCTTTCAATCGCGAAACAGAAATATTAATCTCATTTTCTTTCAACGCTTCTTCTAAGTCTTGTGTTGATTTCAAGCTTTCTTGCCGCTTCGCTTCCTGTATCCTTTTTGCTTCTTCAGCATTTTTTTCAAATTCAATTTTAGTCAACCATCCATTGGTGTTATTATATGGAAATCCATCAGGAAGGTCTTTTTCAGTCATCTCCTGTGGTGTGTGAAAATCACCTTTTTTGTCTGGTATCCATTTAAAATGACGCAGATAATAAACTAGCGTTGAACAACCCTCAAAGGTAATCTGGTTATTATATTGATATCTAGCCGTCAGATAATAACTTTCCAATTCACACATCATGTTCCATAATAGCTTTGCTTTTTCATACGTATAGCCCCATTTATTTGGATCATTATTAAAGTTACAAATATCTGCTTTGGTATTCGTTATACAAACATAATAATCCCAGCCTTTTTTCAGTATTTGAACATTATATTCAGGAATAATTTCATAAGGCACTCTCCAATCTTTATCTATTCTATTAGGCACCTCTCTCTTTTTATTACTATTGTTGTTTATTTTTTCATGTATTTCCTTGTTCCAGAATGCAGAATATTTGCTCTCGATTGGCAAAATCCTGTACTTAACACCACAATACTTTGCATATTCTATAAAGTTTTCGCCCAACTTTTTATAGCCATCCCATATTTCTTTTATTTCGCTATGACCATTATAAAGAGTCGTCAGCCCAGACGAGAGATAAGGCCTGTCCATAAATAATATGTCAGGATCTATATATTTATTTTTCTCAACCGAAAGAAAATATAACTTTGGAATATCTCTTTTTATTGTCTTATTGTCAGAATAATATTTTATCATACGTTTTATGTCTTCTAAATGCTCTTTTATATTAATCTCTTCGAATCTTCGATACAAATATTTTTCAGCGATTATTTTTAATATTTGCATTTCATCCAATATATTCACACCAAAACGACTCAACATACGTTGTAGTCTATTTACTTTTTCTTTTTCTCCCTCAAGCAATTTATTATTTATCATATTAAATTTTTTGCTTTTTACTGACGCATTTTCAGGAGGCTGAAATATATCTCCGCCTCTATGTAATCTATTGTCCTCCCCCAAAATTATTTTTAGATCTTTTCCTTTGTCAAAAAACTCGTTCGCATTATCGTACGTTTTAGGTGTTACCTTTTCAAATATAAGATAAAAATGCAAAAGCCAACTTGTTTTTTTTGAAGACAGCCAATCCCGCATGTCTTTGCTTCGATGGAAATAAAATTCTTTTTCAATTATTGGACAAAATTCTTTTAATCCAAATTTTAAAATTTCAAGTGAATCCAAAAACTTGTCTTGTGGTGTGTTTAATCTTGCGCCAGATGCCCATTTGACCTCTTCTTCATTTAACACAATCTTCAAGTCCTTCTCATCTAGGACCTCATTCATGCCATCCATGCTTTTTCTTAGAATTGTTGCGGGGGCATGTGAACCACTTCGGGTTGGCGTAAGCGGCTTTTCCCGAAACGCCTGCACAATCTTTTCCCGGATGGGTTCATAAAATTCTGGAAGATTGTCATCCTTATTGGGTAACACCGCCAATGCGTTGACCGTAAGCATGCCCCGATCACGAACGGCTTCGAGCGATTCGACAATCAACTCCGCCAGATGATCCCGCAACATCTCATTGGGCCGGCATTCCCGCACACTATCCCGTGCCACCGTCGAGGCAAAGGGCGCATGAATGTGAAACCGCAGGTGCGAATCCACGTTCTTTGCAGGAAAATAAATAGATACTTGCCCTTTTCTAAGGGCCACCAATTCCCATCTAGCCTTCCCCACTTCCTCCCCATCTTCTTCCTCTTTTTTAACAAGCCCATACGCCACAGATACCCTGCATGTGATTTTTTTGCCGTCCTCCGCCTCGACTTCAACCTCTTTGTCGTAGCGCAGCCAGTCTGTCTCCGATGATTCCTGATTGACAAAACGTATGGTAATTCTGCAGGGATCGTTTTCGTCCTCAATCCTCTCCAAAATACCAGAGGCCATACGGTCGGTGTTGTACTCGATTCTCTGGATGTTCTTCAAAAACAGCAATGCCCCTGGCCTACCCCCGATTTATGTACCAACCAGAGTGAGAGGGTTTTGCTCTGAGTTGTGGTCCTTGTGCTGGGTTCCTGCATTGGCGCACTGGAGGTGGGCCGCAGGCCCGCCGGAAGTGCGCCAATGCAGGGCGAACTCCGCCGGGGTCATGTAGTTCAGACTACTGTGGGGACGGTAATCATTATATTCCTTGCGCCATTCCTCCACCAAGGTTTGGGCCTCGCGTCCGTTGATGAACACATGCATGTTCAGGCACTCGTCGCGAAACTTGTCGTTGAAGCTCTCTATGTAGGCGTTTTCCCAGGGGCTTCCCGGCGTGATGTACAACGTGGCGGCCCCCTGTTTCCCCAGCCACCGCCGCAGGGCATCCGCAATGAACTCCGGGCCGTTGTCCGAGCGGATGTACTGCGGACGGCCATGCAGCAGGAACAGCCATTCCAATGTCGCGATCACCTTGGCCGCGCCTATTGAACGGTCGACGCGGATGTGCAGGCACTCACGGGTGAACTCGTCAATCACCGCAAGCATCCGAAGACGCCCCCCGTGCTCCGTCCGGTCTTCTATAAAGTCATAGCTCCACACATGGTTGGGGTGTCCGGCACGCGTGGGAAGCCCGGGGGAAGGCCCCTGCGCGCGCCTCACCTTCGCTTTGCGGGCCCTTTGAAGCCCTTCCTCCTTCCAAAGACGGTGGATGCGCTTCTTGTTCACGCGCCAGCCCTGCCGCAGAACCAGCGCGGCGATCCTGCGGCAGCCGTAGCGCTTGTGTTTGGCCGCCAAGGCGCGCAGCTGCATGCGCAGCGCCGCATCATCCGGCCTGTGGCGGCGTTCGTAACGACCGCTTGTCCGGTTCAATCCAACCAGACGGCAGGCACGCCGTTCGCTGCATGCGCCCCGAGACACCAGGTCCCGCACAACCCGCCTCTTCGTCTCGGGGCCTACCATTTTTTTGCGTTTATTTCCTTCAACAGACGGATGTCCAGCGCCTGGTCCGCCACCAGCTCCTTCAAACGACGGTTCTCCTCCTCCAACTCCTTCAGACGGCGCACATCACCCACATCCATCCCGGAATACTTCGTGCGCCAACGGTAGACCGTCGCCTCCGACACCCCGTATTCACGGCATACAGACGACACCGCGCCCCCTGAGTCAACCTCCTTCAGTATCCCTATTATCTGCTCCTCGCTGTACCGCTTGCCTTTCATGTGAGATTCCTCCTAGGCCACTAAAGCCTACTGGTTTTCTCACTCCCACTGGTACTCTTTTCGGGGGGCAGGCCACCCCCTCACGCAACTCCGAAAGACCGTTTTTAATTTCATCATAGGCTTTCTTGGGATCCTTGCCCGGTTTGTTAAAAGGGAAAACAAACCGTGTTCCCCATTCCGTGCTGGGCTGGGCCTGGACAATTTCAGGAACAAAGAGATCGCGAATACGGAAATGAAAGCCGTTTGAATGAATTTCAGGGGTGTTGGTGTACGCAAAGACCGCCTTGAAACCAACCCCAAATTTGCCAATATTGGTGTGGTCATCCCCCTTGGTGCTTTTTCCAATGCTGATGATGGATTCAACATCCTTCTCGGAAAACAACCGCCTGCCGTCATGGCGAAATTCCAGCCTGTCTTGATTCAGCTTAAAAGACACCCTGGTGGCCTGCGCATCCTCGGCATTTTGCAGAAGTTCATAAATAAAGTGCGCCTTGTCGGAATAGAGATCAGTCAGCATCATTTTAATCCAATCCTCAACGCCTACTTTGCGATTGGAATCCATCCATTCTTGCCATTTTTGGGCAAGTTCCCGTAAAAATTGGGTTCCATCGGCCATTTCTATCCCTCCACCAGCACGACCCCAAAGACCAGGGGTTTTGCATGGATGTCCGCCTTTGCTTCGTTCTGGTTGAGTTCATCGATTCTTCGCTCAAAATCCGCCTGCACCCTGGCGCGTTCGGCCCCGCGCATGCGCCGGATCTTTTCATCGGTGACCGTGTCAATCTGCCGATCAAGCACGCGCATGCGGTTGTTGTGGCTGGTGCGCAGGCTTTCGCGGCGGTATCCGCAGACCTTTTTCGTGCGCATTTTGTGCTCCTCCAAGGCCTCCCGCCACAATGCACTGTGCACCTCCTCAAGGGCGTCCCTGGAGGGGTTGCCAACGGCGGCCTCCCCCTCCGGCACGGCGACGCCGGACTCAAGCAGCGCGAAAAGCTCCTCCCGGACGGCCCTGTCGGCGCAGACGGGGATGAGCCGTGTTTCGGGGCGCAGCCCCTTCATTTCCCACGCGTAGACGGCAAAGGGATGGTCCCCCCCGGGCAGATCGGGGCGGCTGACACGGAATGCGGTGCGCAGGGGGCCGTCCAGCCCCAGCACCCCGGCGGCCTGCCTGACCAGGGGGTGAAGGGGCATGATGAACTGGACATCCCGGCTGTCCGCGGCGCAGGCGGCGTCGAAGGTGACGGGGCAGGCGGGCCTGCCGCCCTTGAGCCACCGTTCCCATTCCCGGTAAAGGGGCGAGCTGTCCCTGCGGGGCAGCCTGTTGTAATCGTCCAGCAGCAGGTTTCTCGCCTCCTGGGAGAGGGTGAGTTTTCTGCCGGGGTCATCGCCGGTAAGGGGGTCCTCCTTGCCGGTGCGCTCCCGCAGGTACCGCAGCACCAGCCGTTCCAGCGCCTCCGGGCCGAGCCAGTAATTCTCGGCGTCGCGCACGTCGCCGTCCCGGCCTGACTTGGGCGGGCGCAGTCCGAAGAATTCGTGCTGCCCGTCCTCCAGGGCGCGCTCCTCCTGGAGCCTCCGGATCTCGTTGTTCGCGAGCTGGTCCAGTTTTTGGGCGCGCTGTTCGGGGGTGAGGCGGAAGTTGCCCGCGATGCCGGCGATGCCGTCGCGCACTTCGCCGAGGATTTCCTCGCAGTCGCCGACACTTTCCCTGAACACGCCGATGCGCCAGAGGCAGCGGTGGTAGATTTCCGCGTCAATGGTGCCGGGGGTGATCATGTTCCAGACGGCGACGGCCCCGCTCTTCTGGCCGCGCCGGTCAATGCGCCCGATGCGCTGCTCGATGCGCATGGGGTTCCAGGGCAGATCGTAGTTCACCATGGCGTCGCAGAACTGGTAGTCAAGCCCCTCGCAGCCCACCTCGGAGAAGAGGAGCACGTCCAGGGCGTCCTCCCCGTCGCGCGGGGCCTCGAAGCGGCGGCGAAGCTCCCGGCGTTCTTCATCCCCCACCGCGCCGTGCACCAACCCAACGCGCACCCCGCAGTCTTCCAGGCGGCGGCGCAGGTAGCCCAGCGTGTGGAGGAAGGAACTGAACACCATGAGCCGGTGGTTCGGCATGTCCCGTTTTTGCCGGACAATGTCCAGAAGGGCGTCAAATTTGGGATCCACACCGGAAAGGCTTTCGGCCCGCGCGGCAATCTCCCCCGCCTCCGCCCCGAAGTCCCGCGCCATGTCCCCAATGAACTCCCCCTCATCCCCGCCCGCCTCCAAAGCCAAATCTCCCCACCCCTCCAGATGCCGGCCCAGCATGGCCCGCACCAGCGGGGCGAGCCCGTAGAGGCAGCTTGCGGCCTGCCGCCGGAGGGTGGTCATCATGAAAAGGACGCTGATGTCGCCGTGGCGCGCGGCGAGGGCTTTTGCCGTGAAATTGAGCAGGGAATCGTGCAGCGCCTGCTGTTCCGCGGTGAGGGGCACTTCCACCGTTTCGGGGTTGCGCACGCAGAAGTCGCCGATGTCACGGCGGCGGGTGCGGTTGATGAGTCCGGCGAAACTGTGGAAATCCTCAATCTCCCGGATCAGTCCGATACGGTCCTCCCGCGACGGCTCCGGGCCGGAAAGACGATCCAGCACAGACTCAAAATCAGGGTTGCCCCTGAGGCAGGCCCTGCCCCATTCGGTGTCCGCCGCCTGCTCCAGCGCACCCAGGGCGGATTCGTTCCACCCGCCGGATCCCCCGCGCACGGCGGCCACAGCGGCGTTGATGCGGGGGTTGGGTTCCGCCATGTGCTTAAAGACCGCCTCGTCTATCACCAGGTCGGGCCGGAGCGTGTTGAGCAGGACAAAGAGGTCTTCGTTGCCCAACTGCACGGGGGTTGCGGTAAGGAAAACCACCGCCTTGGCGTGATCGCACAAAAACCGGAGCGCCCGGTGGGTGTTGGTGTTCGTGTTGCGGATATGGTGCGCCTCGTCCACAATCAGCAGGTCAAAGGCCGGGGGGGGATCCAAATCCAGCAATCCAAGTTTCTTCCCCTTGGTTTTCGTTTTTTCCTCCCCAAACAGCACCTTGTCCTGTTGCAGCAGCGAATAGGGAATGATGCACTTGGCCTGCTTGTCCGGCCAGACGCCCTCCAGATCAGTTTCCTTGATGCAAAAGTCGAGGGCAGGACCGTCCAGCGCGGTGAACTGCTCGTCAAAGCGGCGCATCTCCTGCTCCCACTTTCTCTCCGCCACCAGTGGCTTGGGGCACACCACAAGCACAGAGTTGATGTCCTGCCGGGCCTGAAGCTCCCGGAGTATCAGCCCCGCCTCGATGGTCTTGCCCACGCCGACGCCGTCGGCCACCAGCAGGCGGGGTTCGTCGGCGCGGATGATTTTCAGGGCGGGCCGGAACTGGTAGGGCACGAACTCAATGCGGGCGGCGTTGAGGGAGTACAGGGAGGAGAGGGAGGGCTGGTTCAGCATCGAGGCCGTCAGCCGTGTGTGGAGGGCCTCAATGGGCGCGAATTCCTCCCCCTTCGGGGGGGCCGGTTTGCGCAGTTGCTCGGGATAATAGAACTGGTCCTTGCCGTCCATGAACACGGTATAGCGGCCGTTGGCGAATTTTGTCACAATGCCGACCTTGTCCATGTCGCTTGCGAGCGCCACCTTGTCGCCAACGGGAAAATCCCCCGTGCCGTCCCTGTAAACAGGCACATCGACTGCCATGACCTCACCGGCATCCACTTCTTTTGGCGCGGAATCCATCGTCACATCCCCCACAGGGAAATCGCCCGTTCCGCTTTTGGCTGGTTCGCCCCCCCCGGTCGCATTCATTCCGATGACTTCCCTCTTGAACTCTTTCACCGCCGCCACATTTTCCGGAGGGGCTCCAAAACTTTCCATCAACCGCTGAATGGTGTCCGCATCCCGGTAAATATCATCCGTGGAGGGGTTTTCCGCATCCATATGCGCCCAGCGGTTGCGCAGTGTTTGCATTTCCTTGATTATATGGCGATCCTGCTGTGACAAATTAAACCGGCTGGAAATGTCATACCAGTTTTTGTCAATTATCCTGAGCAACGCGGTGAGATCGAGTTTGTCCGGCGATGCAACCCCATTTCTTTCAACATGTTGCGCCTGCTGATAGGACAAGGCGGGCAACACCATGGCCTTCCACCAGTCAGGGTTTGCCTGTGGAAACTTTTCCTGAATCCACCCTGAGAGCATTTTTGTGCACACCACCAAATGCCGCGCCACCTCCGTGTAAATGTCATTTACATCCATAATACCCCCATAAAATATGTTATGGTATGAATCCGCCACACACTGACAACATGACTGTATCGCATTCTCCCGCTTATGTCAAATCAGGAAACACGCCAGATTCCGGATCTTTCCACCATAGAAGCCACGCCGTCCCTCGCGCAGAATCATATCTTTTATTTTTTTGTTCTATATAACTATTACTAAACGCCAACGGTGCGGACGATGCGGATGAGGTCGGGGTCGAGGGTGGTTTTGGTTTCCCAGGTGTCGCTGAGGGGGCGCAGAACCATTTTCTGGTCCTGGACGGCGACCATTTTCCCGGTCTCGCCCGCGAGGAGCGCCTCAACGGCGCGCACACCCATGCGGGTGGCGAGAATGCGGTCGAAGGCGGTGGGGCTGCCGCCGCGCTGGATGTGGCCGAGCACGGTGACGCGGCTGTCCTTGAACTCAGAGGTTTCGGCGACCTCTTTTGCGACCTTGATGGCGTCGCCCGCGTCGTCGCCCTCGGCGACAACAACGATGAGGGAGGTTTTCCCGCGCTGGCGGGCGGCACGCATGTTTTCAACAAGTTTGGCGATGCTGGTGGGCTCCTCGGGGGCGAGCACCTCCTCGGCGCCGCCCGCGATGGCGCTCATGACGGCGATGAAGCCGCTGTGGCGGCCCATGACCTCGACGAAGAAGACGCGGTCGTGGGACTCGGCGGTGTCGTGGACGCGGTCTATGGCATCCATGGCGATGTTGAGGGCGGTGTCAAATCCGATGGTGTACTCGGTGCCGCCGATGTCGTTGTCAATGGTGCCGGGCAGGCCGATGCAGCGGATGCCGTGCTCCTGGTGGAGCGCCTGCGCGCCCCGGTAGGAGCCGTCGCCGCCGACGACAACAATGCCCTCGATGCCAAAATTTGCGAGCTGGGCGGCGGCGAGGGCGCGGCCCTCCGGCTCCATGAAAGCCTTGCAGCGCGCGGTGCGCAGGATGGTGCCGCCCCGGTTGATGATGCCGCTCACGTCGCGGGCGGCAAGGGGGCGGATGTCGCCGTCAATCATGCCCTGGTAGCCCCTGCCGATGCCGTAGACGTCCACATTGTTGGCGATGCCCGCGCGCACCACGGCGCGCACGGCGGCGTTCATGCCCGGCGAGTCGCCGCCGCTGGTCAGCACTCCGATTTTTTTCATCGCATTCCACCTCCGTTGCGCGGACGCGGCCCGCCGCGTCAGCGTTTGCTTTTTGAGGACCTTTTTCCCTTGGCGCTTTTCGCGGGGGCGGGCTTCTCCTCCGCGCCGCCCCCTTTGGCGCGCACGGTGACCTTGTCGCCGATGTTTAGGCGGACGTTCTTTTTCCAGTTGTTCCACTTGAGCAGATCATCCACGCTGACCTTGTATTTGGCGGCAATCACGGAGGGGTTGTCGCCGGACCTGACCACATGGATGATCGTTTCGCCCCCGGCGGCATCCTGCGCTTCCGGGGCGGGCTGCGGGGCCTCCTGCGTCTTTTCCTTCGCTGGGGGGGCCGCCTCCGCCTTTTTCGCCTCCTGCGCGGGCGGCGCGGCCTGGGCCGCGGAAACCGCCACGGCGGCGGGGGCGCGCGCCGCCACGGCAAGGCCCTGGGCGCGCCATTCGGCGAGGGCGGCCACGGCGGATGCCTCCACCCTGCGTCCCACCGCCTCAAGCGCCTCCGCCTCGCCCACGAGGCGGCGCACCTCGCCGAGAAGCCATTCCCCCCGGGAAAGGCCGCCGGGGTTGGCGGTGGAACCGGTGAGGTAGAGGGACTGCTGCTCCTCGCAGCGTGATATGGTGTCGCTGATGGGCTCCAGGAAAGGCTCACCCCGGTCATCCTCAATCAGGCAGAGCGCGCGGGCCAGTTCGGCCAGGCGCGCGATGACGGGGAGCGCCGTTTCGGCGGGAAGCTGCCCGCCGTGCATCATGGCCTCCAGCTTCGGGAAATGGCGCGCCAGTTCGAGAAAGCGCCCCCGGCTGGAATCGTCGCCAAGGCCGGACTGCACGGCGGAAACCAGGGTCCGCATGCCGGAAAGCGCCTCCTGTCCGGCGGCGGCCTGCAGCAGTTCCGAGGCGGCGGTGTTCGCGCGGGCGCGGGCGGCCCCGCCCGGCACGACGCCGCCGATGCCGGAGACAAACCAGGGGGACGGCCCGGTGGCAAGGGTGAGGCGCGCGCCCTCCGGCTGCACGGAAACGGAGGGGTTTCCAAGCATGTCGGTGGTTTCCAGGCCGACCACCCCCTCAAGGGGCAGCACGGCCTCGGCGGGCTTGTTGCTCCAGCAGGCAAGCATCCAGCGGGCGTTGTCGCGGAACAGCAGCGCCCTCACCCCCTCTGCCAGGGGCATTTCCCCGATAAAATCAGTCTTTTCGAGCCTTCCGGAAAGGCCGTTCATACAGGCCGCCCCGGCGGTGAGGCCCCCGTCCGCAAACACCATCCCCGAGGGTACGCCCAACTGTCCCGCGCCCTCCGCCCAGGAATCCAGGGCGGTTTTCACCCAGTCGGCCGGGGCGCTTTCTGGAAGCAGCTCGTCCACCCGCCACCCCTCCATGCCGTGGGCAAGGGCGATGGAACGGCAGGCGATCACCGCGGTCCTGGGGGCGTCCCCGGCCCCCACCACCACCTGGTCCACCGCCAGCCGGGGGGCGCGCTCCGCCAGGAACCCGGACAGCAGCTCGGGCCGCTCCAGTTCCACCGCCAGCACCGCGGCAGGGAAAACCTTGAGTATTTTTTCGGCCAGCGCGTTGAACGCCGCCATGTCCCCGTCATAGCGCACATCCCAGCGCGCCACCCCGTTGCCGCCCTCCAGCAGCGCCGGCAGGGCCGCGTCCAAGGCGGCCCCGGACCCGGCGGGCACGCGGCAGAGGCAGGCCAACCCAAGCTGCCGCGCGAGGGCGGCATGCCCCGGCATGTCCGGGGCGGAGACATCCAGGCGGACCGTCCGCACCCCCACGCTCCTGTAGGCGAGGAGCGCCTTCTTGTCCGGATCGGCGGGGGCGTCCACAAACACCGGCAGGGTCCGCCGCTCGTCCATGCGGTCAATGCGGCAGAAGCGCGCGGAGGTCTTTTGCACCGCATCCCGGATTTCCAGGGAAACCTCGGCGGTGTAGCAGCCCCGTTCGCGGGGGGCATCCTTGATGGCGCACCAGCGCGGCGCGCCCGCGGTGAGCATCAAATCCCCCAGGGAAATGTCCACCGCCCCGGAGCTTTCCTCCGGCTTCAGGCGCAGCTTCACCCGCGCGGAGACATCCTCCGGGGAAAGCAGCTCGATGACCAGCGGATCGTCCACATACACGAAGGGAAGCGGCTGGTCCGGCGCGACGGTCACGGACACGTCCGCCGACAGCAGCGCCAGCGAAAGCACGGCCAGCAGGCTCATGACCGCACCAGGAAGGGGTTGGAGGCGCGCTCCACCCCGATGGTGGTGGCCGGGCCGTGGCCGGAATGGACCGTCACATGATCCGGAAGGGACATCAACTGGGTCTGAATCGAATAGATCAACTGGGTGTAATTGCCGCCGGGCAGGTCGGTGCGGCCGATGGAGCCCGCAAACAGCACGTCGCCGGAGAAAACGGCGTCGCGTCCCGCAAGCACCACATGCCCCGGACTGTGGCCGGGGGCGTGGCGCACCTGAAGCTCCTCGCCGCCAAAGGCCACCTTGTCGCCGTGCGCAAGAAACTGGTCGGGATCCGGCGAGTCCGGGAAGGGCACCCCGAACATCATCCCCTGCTCGCCCACGGCGCGCAGGAGGGGGAGGTCCAGCTCATGGCAGGCCAGCGGCGCGCCGGTGGCCTCCTTCACGCCCGCGTTGCCGCCGCAGTGGTCGCAATGGCAGTGGGTGTTCACAATCATGCGCACGTTGAAGCGGGACAGGTAGTCAAGCAGCGCGGGCGACGCCTCGCCCGGATCAATCACAATCGCGTCCCCCCCGTCGGACAGGACGTAGCAGTTCATGTAAAAGGGGGTAAGCTGGAAAATTTTCACGTTCACGGGTGGTTCTCCTCAATCGGGAAAGATGCTAGCCGATTGCGCGCCGCCGTGCAAGAAACGGGCGGGTTTTCCCCAAAAACAGAAACCGGGCGGCCCGGCCTTTTCAGGCTGCGGGCCGCCCGGACAATCACCAAAAACGAATCCTAGAGCGAGTCGAAGTTGCGCTGCCAAGAGGTGCCGCCCTGGGACGCAATCTCGCGCTCCGCAAGCATCTGCACCTTGTTCTGGAAGTCCTTCACGCGGGAGGCGATGATGGTCGCCTCAAGGCCCTTGCGGGATTCCTCGGGCAGGTCCTCGCGGAAGGACCACTTCGGCGTGTCCGTGGTGCCCGTGTTCTCAAAGACGCCCACGTTCTGGCCGTCGAGGGTGCGGTAGTACACGCCCCAGTTGCCGCGCATCAGGCATTCCGCCCATTTCTGCACCTTGGAGCCGAACTGGTCGGTGACCTGGATGTGGGCGAAGAAGTACTCATTGGACCGCGCGATTTCAAGTTCGCGCAGGTACATGCTGGTGTATTCCTCCTGAAGTTCGGGGGAAACCCAGTTGCTCGCGGCGGCCTTTTCGCGCAGCTGCTGCACGGAGGCAAGGCGCGCAGCGTGGTCGTACTTCTGCGGCGTGAGGGGCATGGACTCCTTGACCAGGATCAGCAGGCGGTCCACATTATGCTCAAGGGCCTCCTTCGTCGCCACGCGGCGGACGTTGGCCTCCTCAAGCTCGCCCACCAGCCCGGTGAGGCGGTCCACTTCGGCCACCAGACCGCGCTGGCGCGCCTGGATGATGGCCGTCTCGTTGCGCAAATCGTCATACACCGCCTGGGCGTTGGCGAATTCCTCGTTCTTGTCGGCAATCTGCTGCTCCACACCGGCGAGCTGGCTCTGCTTTTCCTGCAGCGTCGCGTTGGTGGAGTCAAGCTGGCCGGTCACCTGGTCAAGCTGTTGTGTCTTGGCCGTGATCTCGCGAAGCAGTTCCTCGGCGCGCTGCGGGGAGATCTCCACCCCGCCCTGCTCGGACTTGGGAAGGTTCTGCAGCTTGTTCACCTGGCTCTGAAGGCCGGAAACCTGGTTCTCCAGCTCGGTGACCTGCGCCGCCTTCGGGTTGGGCAGGAACGTGAGATAATCCGCGAGGAAGGGGGAGGCCACGATGCCCGCGCCGGCGGCGATCAGGATCAGCACGATGGCCACCAGCGGGGAGCCGCCCTTTTTCGCGCCGCCCGCCTTGCCGCTCTTCTGGCTGGGGCCGGCCGAGGCGCCCGCGCCCACTGCGGCGGGACGGCCGGAGGGAATGTCAAAGTTCGCGTCAAAACCGCCAAAACCCGTGTCCGGCCCGAAATCGGGAACGGGGGTGCCGCCGGTCGCGTTGGCGCCACCGCCAAAGGCGCCCGCGCCGCCGCCAATCGCCTCGCCGCCGCCAAAGTCCGGCTCGTTGAAAACCGGCGTCTCCATGGCCTGCGTGGGGGCGGGCGTCTGGTTGCCGAAGGAGAACCCGGAATCGGCGGGCCCGAAGGCGCTGTCGAAAATGGGGGTCTCCAGGCTCGAATCCGGTCCGGGGCCGATGTCCGGCGTCTCCGGCGAGAAATCGCTGTCCGCCGCGAGATCCTGGAATCCGGCACCGCCGCGGCCCATGCCCATGGACGAAACATTGCCCGTCGGGCTGAACTCAAATCCGGGCGGTGCGGGCTTGATGTTGCCCCCCGCCGGATTCGGCGTTTCCAGTGAAATGTCGCTTAGCGGGGGAAGACCGCCAAAAGCGTCAGCCGCCGGATCGCGGGTTTCAAAATTCCCCAGCGGAGGCAGTTCGGCATCGGCATCCAGCCCACCGCCTGAGTCAAAATCACTCAGAGGGGGCAGGTTGCCCAGCCCGGACTCCTCATCCTTCCGCTTTTTCTCATCCGGGGTGTCACCGCCAAAAAGGTTGTCATCGGCCATCAGACCTACCTCCGTTTCGCCAGTATCCTCTGGTTTACCCTTTGCGGGTTATCAGGTGCATTTTAGCACGGCGCACAATATCTGTCAAGAAACTTCTTGCCGTAACTCCAATAATTTTCAGGGCTAAACCGGCACACCCCGCCAATATCACCGCCAGAATGCCGGGAAAGCATCCTTCGTGTTGACAGTATATGCGATTTCACCTAAAAAAGAAAGATCCGTCAGGGGTTTACCACGCCGATTGTCAATAATATATTCGCGTAAATACGCTGTTCCGCCGTGATAATCTGGAGGCAGGTGTCCGGACCCGATGCCTCCTCGTAAAAGGTGAACCGGTCGTATTTGGTCAATTCCATGCCGGGAAGAAGCGCGCGGAACTCAGAAAAAATGGCCGGTTCCGGCCCGTCCGCAGGTTCCATCACGGCGGCGTCCTCCACCGGAACGGCGGTGGTGACCGCCTTCAGCACGTCGGTCACCGTGGGAATTCCGGGGCTGAGGTTCAGGTAAACCAGCCGGGCGTTTTCCCCCAGTTTTGTGCAGGCGGGATAATTGCCGTCGGCAATCATAATCTTTGAACCGTGGCCCGCCGAGGCAATGGCCTCCAGAATATCCGGGTGAAGCAAGCGTTGTTTCAGCATTTTTTCGCCTCCAATTGCAAAATCAAAACAGCCGCGCCGGGGCCGTTCCCGGCGTCACCAGTCCTCGTTCATCGGCGCACCCGCCAGCCACCTGTTGATGAACCCGCCGGTCTGCGGGTTTTGCTGCGCCACCCGCTGCAGCAGCATGGCGGCCTGGAACCATTCGCCCATGGCAATCCGGCACCGCCCCAGGCCCAGCACCGCGTCCATGGCCAGGCCGGGGTCCGCGCTCTTTGCCAGGTTCAGCGCCTTTTCATATTCCGCTGCCGCGGCGGCCATATCCCCCTGGTCCTCCAAAACCCGTCCCAGGGAGGCACGCACCTCCATCTCCGGGATGAGCGCGGCGGCCCCTTTCTCCCCGCCGGGGGCGGCTTTCAGCCGCAGCACCGCCTCGTAATGGCGGCGGGCGCCGGAAAGATTTTTCCGCAAATCCTGGCAAGTGACCGCGAGGTTAAAGTGCACCCGGGCGGACTTGGGATTCTCGCGCAGGGTGGCGCGGAAAAGCCGCTCATTGTCATGCCAGTCCCGGTTGCGTTCCACCGTCATCCACAACAGCATGCAGGCCATGGCCGCCACTGCGGCGCGGCAGAACGGGATGCCAAGGGGAATCCGTCCCGCGGCAAGGAAAATCCCCTCGAAAAAGGCCCACCAGAACCCGGCCATGGGCACATACATCCAGTGTTCGGCCAGGGGCGCGTTGATGGGAAAAATCCCCGATATGGGAATCCATGCCGCGAGGAACCACACGATTCCGGCGGCAATCCGCGTTTTGCCGCCCCTGAAGGCCAGCACCGCAAGCGCCGCCAGCAGCAGGAACAGTCCCGCCCCCGCCGGGGCGGCCCATCCCGGCACGCCGTCGAGGGTGCGCTCCATGTGCAGGCCAACAGGCCAGAACAGCATTTTCATGTACAGGAAAAACGCCTGGAAAGTTTCCACCAGCCTCCGCGCCAGGGGTGCGTGCTCCCCGCCGCCGCCCTCGGCAAAACTCAGCACCGTCGCGCGCAGCAGCAGATACCCCAGCAGCACCACCCCCGCGCCCGCCAAGGGCCACAGCCTTTGGGCCAGCCCCCCGCCCTCTTCGCCCCTTTCCTTGCGCGCGCGCTCCCGGACCAGCAGCCCGAGTCCCAGCAGCACCGGAAAAATCAGGCTGGACTCCTTGCTCAGCAACGCCAGCACAAAGGAAAGAAGGCCCGCAACAGAAGCCACAATCCCCCTCCCCGAATGATCCGCCCGCAGAACAAGCATCATTCCCAGGAGCATAAAGGCGGCGGACATCATGTCGGCGCGGCCGCTGATGTAGGCCACCGCCTCGGTGTGCAGGGGATGGACGGCAAACACCAGCGCGGCGGAAAAGGCCGCGGCCAGGGGCGCGCCGAGCGCGAGCAGCACCCCCAGAAGGGCGGCGGCGGCGGCGGCATGCCAGAACATGTTGGAAAGATGGAAAACCAGCGTGGGCAGCCCCTCCGGATAGGCGCGCCCCGAAGCGGCCACGGTCTCCGGGGAGGGGCCCCCGGAGATCGCATAGTCAACCATGAAGGAGGCCGCCACCAAGGGCCGGTAGAAATTGCCCTGCCCCCGCCCGAAGGCGTGCTGATCCTCCCGGAACAACTGAAAGAACTTCGCGGGCTCCTGCACGTGCTTGTGCAGCAGCACGGAGGACACGTCATCCCAGACCCATTCCCCGTCCAGGGTGTTCAGGTAGGCCGCGCAGGCCGCCGCCAAAACAACCGCGCCCGCGCACCATGCCAGCATGGTGCGGGCCGCGGCCCCCCTGGAACCGTCTGTCAGACTGCTCATTGCACATCCACCGCGCCGTGGCCGGCGCAAAAAAAAGCGGCCGGACGCCTGATCACATCCGGCCGCACGACCTTTCCGGCGCATTCAACACCGCACCACTAACGGGTGCGCGGCCCGGGAACTTCCCAAACGAAATTGGCCACCTTGTACTCCACCTCCACCGCCTGCTGGTTGCCCACGATGCGCACCAGCCGGAGCACTTCAGACTTGTTCGGCTCCTGACCAATCTTCTCGGGCTTGTAAAATTCCTCGCCCTCGCGGATTTTGAAGGTTTCCTTGCTTCCGGAAACGGGATCAGTCACCTCGCAGAAGACGTAAATCTCGCTGCCGCTCTGGACAAAGCCCGTGACCGAAACCTCCGGCTTGGCAAGCATCATCTCGGCCTCGCGCTCCACCTTGGCGTAGCGGTCACTGCCCGGCTGAAGCACCTTGTAGACATCGCAAAAAGCCTTTACCTTGCGGTAGCGCTTCCCCTCCCGGTTACTTTTGATCCCCTCCTCGACGTCCTTCTGGAGCATGCCCAGCGCCGCCCGGCCGTTGTCCGTGGCCGACATTTGGGACTTCAGCCCCGTCATGGTGCCCGCCGCGGCCGCACCCGCCTCCAGACTGATGGGTCCTTCGGCGAAAATCTGGGCCAGCGCGCTTTTCATGTTGGCGTAATGCTGCTCCGGAGACGGTTCCGGGGGCGGCAGATTTTCCGGCGGGGGCGGGGGCGGGGGCGGCTCCTGCTGGCAGCCCAAGGCCATGAAAACACACAAAAGAACCAAAATCGCCGCTATTTTCCGCATACTGTTTCCCTTCAAAGACACAATTTCCCTGTGTGCCATGCATCCTAGCACAGCGGGGCGCGGTGTTACAATCGGCGGGAGCCCGCCCCGGCACACCCGGCGCGGATGATAAAAACAAATATTTCTTTTGCAACAAAGCGGGTTTATGCGGTATAAATAAACAGTGCTTTGCCGGTGTGGTGAGGTGGGCGAAGGACGTCATTTTCTTATAAAAGGATTTTTTGATGAGCCGAATTCTTATAGTTGACGATGAAGTTGACCTGACTGAACTCATCCGCGCAAAGCTCGCCGCGGAGGGGCACCAGCCTTTTGTGATCAACACGGGCGACGGGGCCTTTGAGTACGCAAAACAGATAAAGCCGGACATTTGCCTGCTCGACATCATGCTTCCCGGCAGCACGGGCTACCAGATTTGCAGGCGCATGCGGAAGGATCCGGAACTCTACCGGATGGCCATTTTGATGCTGACGGCGCTGGGCGAGGAGCCGGAAGTCATCCACGGACTGGAGCAGGGCGCCGACGACTACCTGGTGAAACCCTTCAAGCTCGACCGCCTGATGGACAAAATCGCGTCGCTGAACGCCCTGCTGGCCACGCTGGACAACCGGAACCGCATTTCAAACCTCCCCGGCACGGACGCCATCAAGAGGGAGCTGAACCACCAGCTCGCGCGGGGCACCGCGATTGCCGCGGTTTACATTGACATCGTAGGTTTTGAGGCCTTCGCCAAACTGCGCGGCCAGGACACCGCCCGCCAAACCATCGAGTGGTTCTCCAAGATGCTCACCGGCCTGACCCGGTCCCAGGGCATCTACGAATGCTTCACCGCCCACATGGGCCGCCAGCACTTTGTGGTGATGCTGAAACTGGAGGACTACGACCGGTTCTGCCAGAGTCTTGCCTCAACTTTCGACGAGGAAAAGAAGAAGCTCTTCACCCCCGCCGAGCTCTCCAAAGGCGAAATCGTGGTGACGGACAACCAGAACCGCGAGGTGCGCGTGCCGCTGATGGCCCTTTCCATCGGCGTGGCCCACACAGAATTCCGCCAGTTCAAGAGCGCCAAGAAAATGTTCGAGGTGCTGGCGCAGGTCCGTCAGAAGGCCCAGCCGGTGGACGGCAACAGCGTGGTCTTTGTGGACCGACGCCACACCGACCGGTAGGGGGCGGCGTGCGGCGGCTGGGACTGGCGGCGCTTCTTTTCGGGGTTGCCGTCCTGTTGTTTGCCGCCGTGGTGGCCTGGCTGGCCGCGCCTGAAATCTCACCCGAAGAACTGCTCCGCAGGTGTGAAGCCTGCAAACCGGAATGGCTTTCCTACCAGGAGGACATCAAGGGGCAAATCGGCGCGAGACCGGTGGCCCTTTGGCGGGGCGAGCCCGTTTCGGTGCGGCGCACCGGTTCAGGCTGGGAGGTGGCCTTTGCCCTGTCCCCCCCCTGGTCGGAATACGGGGCGGCCGTTCCCGTGCTGCTCCGGGATTCGCTGGGCGGGGAACTCATTCCCGAATCCTCCCGCATGGAGGACGGTCTCCGCGTTTACCGGTACAAGAGCGCCCCGGACGCGGGGGGGCCCTGGGTGGAACTGCATTATCCCCACACGGAGCGGCGTATCGTTCTGGACGCCGCCGGGGCGTGGAACCGTCCGGAATAACCGTCCGGCTCAACGGGGATAATAATAAAGGAAGCCGTCCTCGGCGCCGGCCAGCAGCCCTTTTCTGCCGTCACCCTCCAAATCAATCAGCGCGGGACAGGTGTCATGGCCCGCCAGCACGTCCTCCGTCAACGGCCCGCCGTCGCGCAGCACGATCATGCCGTCCCTCTCCCCCGTGTTGCGCAGGAGGTTCACGCACGGACCGTTCACCAGCACATCCGGCAGACCGTCGCCGTCCCAGTCGCCCATGGTCAGCTTGCGCCTGCCGCTGCCCCCGGCCCAGGCGGCGTTCATGCGCACCGGCGCCGGGCCCGCAAACGGTTCCAGCACACCCTTTTCCAACGGGTTGGCAAGGGCTTGGGCGGCGGTGCGCAGCCCTTCCCGGTCCGAGCGGCGATCGTTATACTTGAACAGGGCCGCGCCGCCGGGACCGCGCATGAGCAGGTCATTCACGCCGTCCTTGTCCAAATCCATCCTGAAACGGCGGCCATTGGAGTCAAAGACACCCTCCTTTTGGGGATCATCCGCCGCAAACACCCGTTTCCCGGGCAGCAGCACCAGATTCCCGTCCTGCCGTGCCCGCTCAAAGAAGGCGAGGAACCCCTCGTGGTCCAGCATGACCAAATCCTGAAGTCCGTCCCGGTTCAGATCAATCATCACCGGCGTGGTGCGCCATTCTGTCACCAGTTCACCCGGTTCGGGCGTCCACCAGAACCATGCGGGCTTGGGGGTTTCCCCCTCCCAGGCTACCCGCACCGGCGTGGCGGGGGCCAATTCAGGCCTGCCGGGCGCGCCAATGTTTTTGAACCACACCACCCGGCCGATGATGCTGTTGCAGATGATGTCGGGCAGGCCGTCCCCGTCCCAGTCGCCCGCGGAAAGTGTGGTGTATCCCCACTTGGCCTCCGCCGGACCCTGTATGGACAGGTTTGGTCCCGCCTGGAAGCGGATGGTTTCCCCGCCCGCCGCCAGCCGCACGGGTGGCGCCCAGCGAAGCGGACTGCCGCCGAGATTTTCAATGTGTTCGATGAACCCCGCCGTGTTGCCGCACAAAATGTCCTCGTCGCCGTCGCCGTCCCAGTCCGCCGCGGCGGGAGCGGACAACGCGCCGCATTTCACATACTCCGCGCGCTGCCTGAAATAAACCGGTGTCTTGGCCCTGCCGTCCCCCGCGTTCTCCACGAACACCACGCGCCCGTCCTCCTTGCCCACCACCAGGTCGGGATCGCCGTCGCCGTCCCAGTCCAGCGCGGCCACCTGGAGCATTTCCAGCTCAAGACGCAGCGGCCCGGACTCCGTTTCCAGGACACGTCCGGCGGCATAGACAGGCGCGGTGCGGGTGCCCGTGTTCTCAAACCAGGTGATTGTGTCCAGGAAGGAGCCGCACACAAGGTCCAAATCCCCGTCGCCGTCCCAGTCCACGAAGTTCGGCGAGGGGCAGCCAAACACATCCACCGGCTTCCCGTCCGCCTGGATTTGGACGGCCTCGCCGTAGGCGGGGGCGGCGTTGGTGCCGGTGTTTTTCACCCAGTACACATAACCATGCAGCGGGCCGGCGGTCCACCTGCCCTGCCCGTCATAAGCGTCGTCCCAGCCATACTCCCGCCAGTCGCTCGCGCCGATGATCAAATCCGCCGCGCCGTCGCCGTCATAGTCCGCGAAGCGCCACTGGTTGTCCCGGTCGGAATGGAATTTCTTCTCAAAGGGAATCTTCTCCGGGGCGGCGTAAAGGGATTTGGTGAAAGCACGGTGAGCCACCCCCGGCTCGCAGACCACGGGAGCGCCGTCCACATGGGACACGGTCACATTCGGGCGCTTCTCCGTGTCCAGGATGACCGCCGCCTTGAACACGCCGCTTCCGTCGTTTTCGAAGTAATGCAGGCCGCGCGCGGGCACGTCGGCGCAGGACACCAGCAGATCGATGTCGCCGTCCCCGTCATAGTCCATCGGCAGCGGCACCGCCCACAACCCCGCGCCCAAATCCACCACCAGTTCCGGATTGTTGTATTGCAGCCTGCGCGCCGCGTGTTCCGGGCGGAGATCCGTTGCGGCGTCCGCCAGAACGGGCAGCAGAATAAGCATCAGCAGGCAAATCTTTTTCATGCAGGAATCCTTCCCAAAGCCGGGGGGCTGTGGCGCGTCCGCAACGGGCCGTGGTATACTTTGCGCCCCTGCCGGCGTGCCGGCCTCAACGCATAAAACAACACAAACAAGGACCATTTTCATGTACAAGGCGCCGAATATCAAATCGGGGGCGGGCGTGGCGCGCGAACTGGCGGATCTGCCCGGACGCGCGCTGGCGGTGACGATGGACATCCCCTGGGCAATGCTCCAGGAACAGTGCCCCTGGGAGCCCGCCCATGTGTTCATGGTGCCGGACATGGACCAGGAGACGGTGGAGCAGGCCGCGGCCACGCTGCCGGAATGCGACGTGGTGGTGGGCGTGGGCGGCGGCTCCTGCTGCGACATGGCAAAATACCTCGCATGGAAGCGTGGCTGCCGCATGGTGCTGGTTCCCACCATCATCTCGGTGGACGCGCCGCTGACCAACATGATCGCCGTGCGCGTGGACAAGACGGTCACCTATGTGGGCGACATTTTCCCCGAGGAGCTGCTGGTGGATTACGACCTGATCCGGCGCGCGCCCGCGGAGCTGAACCGGGCGGGCGCCTGCGACATCGCGAGCATCCACACGGCCCTTCACGACTGGAAACTGTCCCACGACGACACGGGCGAGAAATACGACGCGGCGGTGGCGGCGATGGCGGCGGAATGCCTCAACGAGCTGGACCAAAACGCGGGGGAGGTTTACAACGTCACCCCCAGGGGCATTGACACCATCGTGGACCTGTACCGGCGCGAGGTGAAGTTCTGCACGGAATTCGGCAACAGCCGGCCGGAGGAGGGCGCGGAGCACATTGTGGCCTACAACATCGAGCACATCACGCGCCGCCACTTTCTGCACGGCGACCTGGTGGGCTTCGGCATCCTGGCCATGTCGCGCCTTCAAAACAACCGCGCGGACTGGGCGCTGGATCTGATCCGGCGCTGCGGCCTGCGCTACGGCGTGCCGGACGCCTGCCGCGACGAGCTGCGCGCGGCGCTGGCCTCGCTGAAGGACTTCAAAAAACAGGCCGGGCTGTTTTACAGCATTGTAGACACGGCGGAAATTACAGGGGAATTCGTGGACGACGTGCTGTCCCTCCTGCCGCCCCGCTGACCACCCCCCCAAAAAAAGAACCGCCCCCGCCGTCGCGCCGGACGGCGGGGGCGTCTGTTTTCACCGGTTATTTTCTGACCTCCTGCAGGATGGCGCCCGCGCGCTCGGCGATGTTCAGCAGGTGGTCCCCCACCCGCTCCACATGGCCGAGCACGTCCAGGTAGAACACGCTTCCCTGCACATCGCAGCGGCCCTCGTCCAGCCGCACCACATGGGCGTCGGTGCACTGCTTGATCAGCTCCTTCAGCTCGCCGGAGGCTTTCAGCGCCTCCTCGATTGCGCTGGGATCGGCACCCTCCAAAATGGCGAAAATGGCCTCGAAATGCCGGTCCAGGCATTTGTCCAGCAACCGCAGCTCCTCCGCGCCCTCCGGGGTGAGGATGTGGTTGCCCCCCTTGAAGAGCCAGTAGATGCCCACCATCTCCTCGGCGTGGTCGCCAAGGCGCTCCGCATCATTGACCACGTGGATCATCTTTGGAATCAGCGCGGACATGGATGGCTCGATGTCCTTCCGGGACAGCGCCACCAGATACTCGATGATCTCGCGCTGCAACCGGTCTATGAGCTGTTCGCGCTCGACAATCTCGTCCGCAAGCTCCTCCCGTTTGTCGGCGAGAAGCAGGCAGCACTGTTGCATGGATTTCTGGCCCTTGCGCACCATGTAGACCACCTCGCGCACGGCCTGTTCCAGGGCGATGGGCGGCGACTGGAGCAGTTTCGGCTCCAGGTACTGGAGCGCCGTGGACTGGTCAACTTCGGTCATGGGGATGACCCACTGGCACACCCTTGCGAGCAGGGTGGCGAAGGGCAGGAAAATTACCACGTTGATCATGTTGAACGCCGTGTGCGCGTTGGCGGCGTGGCGCATGAGATTCTCCGGGTGCATGGAGAAAACCTCGCCCGGCGTGATCCAGTCCACAAAGCCCAGGAACAGGGGATGCCCGTTCCACAGGGGCACGAAGAACAGGAAGTACATGTAGAAGGTGCCGAAAAGGTTGAAGAAGGTGTGGGCCAGGGCCACCCGCTTCGCGTCGCGGTTGGCGTTGAGCGCGGCCAGGTTCGCCGTGATGGTGGTGCCGATGTTGTCGCCGAGGATGAGGGGCACCGCCGTGTAGAAGTTGATGATGCCCTGGCTGCACAACGCCAGCACGATGCCCACCGTGGCGGAGCTGGACTGGACCACGCAGGTGGTCACCGTGCCGATGAGGATGCTCATGAAAACGGGCCACGCGGGCATCGCGCCGCCCGGGGTGCGGGGGGCGCAGTCGAACATGGCGAACCAGGAGATGAACTCCGGGCTGTAGCGGAGGGGCTTCAGCACGTCGGACATCATGTTCATGCCCAGGAAGAGCAGGCCGAAGCCGAGCATGCCCTGGCCGAGGGCGCGCCATTTGGGCTGCTTGGAAAGTCCGGCGATGATCAGGCCCAGCGCGATGGCCGGATAGGCCATCTCGTCGATTTTGAAGGCGATAAGCTGCGCCGTCATCGTGGTGCCGATGTTGGCGCCGAAGACCACGCCGATGGCCTGGGTGAGGTTCACCATGCCCGCGTTGACAAACCCCACCAGCATCACCGTCATGGCGCTGGACGACTGGATGACGCCGGTGATGAGCGCCCCCGCCAGCATGGCCACAAAGCGGTTGCGCGTCATGGCGCTGAGCACCACGCGCAGGCGCTTGTCCGCCATGCGCTGGAGCCCCTTGGACATGATGGTCATGCCGAAGATGAAGATGGCCAGCCCGCCCATGAGCACCACCGCAAGCTGGCCCTTGCTCATGGCCATGGCCTCGAATTCCAGGGCCAGCACGTCAAAACGCTCGGACAGGGGCACCTCGCGGTTGTCGTTGATGTCCACGCAGGCGAAATACTGCTTCACCTTCTTTCCCAGCTTCCATGAGGTGGTGGCAACGCCGTTCTCGTCGGAAAGCACCCGCCGTTTGCCCATGGAACTGTCGGAATCGCCCCCCTCCGTGCGGAAAAACACCTCCACCCCCGTGGCGGGCGTGCCGTCCGGGTTTTGCAGCCGCACGCCGATGGCCTCGATGGTGCCGCCCGTGGCAGTCTCCAACGCCTCGCCGATGCGCTCAACGCCGCCGATGACGCGCATGCGGACGGGCTTCACATTGGGGTGCTCCGGCGCGGAGGCCTCGACCCAGATGTCGCCCGACCAGCGTCCGAGCCTTAGGCGCGCCGCCGCCGCGCCGCCCGCGTCGGTGATTGTCTCCTCCTCGGGTTTTCCGGTGGACTCAAAGACAGCCCCGGTGGCGGGGTTCTCCACGCGGAAAAGAACCTTTTCCCCCTTCACCGCATGGCGCTCCCCCTTGCCGCCCAGCATGCCGGGCATCACGGGGCTCTCAAGAACGACCCGGAACGGGTTTTCAAGCAGTGTGCCGTGGAGCGCGGACTGTCCGTCCCCGGAGGCGTGCTCGTCCGGAACAAGCACATCAGGGACCGCACGCCCCCCCCCGGAGCAACCCGCCGCAAAGAGCAGCAGCCCAACCGGCACCAACAGCGTGAAAACACTTTTCAAGCAATTTTTTATCGGCATAAACATCCCTGTCATTCCCTTTGACCATGATGCCGCGCGAAAAACCAGCCCAAACAGCGCCCTAAGTCCGGGGCGGCAGCGCATTAACCGGGCGTCCCGGCCCGCCGCCGTCCCCCTGATGGTCTTAAGACTATCAGGGGATTGTTAGATTTTTATTAAGGCGCGGAAGCCCCCCCCATGTTTCACGACGAAGGGATGGGGTTTCGTCCCGGAAATGCAACGGCGGGACCGGAATGATTCCGGCCCCGCCGTGTCTGCCGTGGAAGGGAAACTAGAATATGTAACCGCTTTCACCGTGCTCCGTGAGGTCCAGACCGGTGACCTCGTCCTCCTCGTTGACCCGCAGGCCGATGGTGGCCTTGAGGATGGAAAGGATGATCACCGTGATGATCCCGCAGTAAACGATGGTGATGCCGACGCCGGCGGCCTGCATGAGCACCTGGCTGATGATGTTCATGCCCTCCTTGGCGCCGCCAAAGGCTGAGGAGGCGAACACGCCGGTCAGAATCGCGCCGATGGCGCCGCCCACGCCGTGCACGCCGAAGGCGTCGAGCGAGTCGTCGTAGCCGAACATGTGCTTCATGGTCGTGGCGCTGAAGAAGCAGCAGACGCCCACAATCGCGCCAATGAAGAAGGCGCCGGCGGGGCCGACAAACCCCGACGCGGGGGTGATTGCCACAAGGCCGGCCACCGCGCCGGTGGCGATGCCCAGGGCGCTCGGCTTGCCCTGCTTCAGCCATTCCACGAACATCCAGGACAACGCCGCCGTGGCCGTGGCCAGGTGGGTCACCAGCATGGCCATGCCCGCCGTGCCGTTGGCCGCGACCGCGCTGCCCGCGTTGAACCCGAACCAGCCCACCCACAGCATGCACGCGCCGGTGACGGCCATGCCCATGTTGTGGGGCGGCATGGGCTCGGACCCGTAGCCGCGCCGCTTGCCCAGCATGAGCGCGCAAATCAGCGCCGCCACGCCGGCGTTCACATGCACCACCGTGCCGCCCGCGAAGTCAAGCACGCCCATGATGTCGCCCATCAGCGAGCCCGGGCCGGCCCACACCATGTGGCACACGGGAATGTAGACGAAGGTGAACCACAGGCCCATGAACCAGAGCATGGCGGAGAACTTCATGCGCTCGGCGAACGCGCCGATAATCAGGGCCGGGGTGATGATGGCGAAGGTGAGCTGGAAGCAGTAGAACACCGACTCGGGGATGGTCATGGTCAGGCTGTCCACCGCTATGCCCGAGGAAAAGAGCTTGGCGGGGGTGCCGATGAGGGAGTGCAGGTTGAACACCCCCTGCTCCATGCCGGTGGCGTCAAAGGCGAAGGTGTAGCCGTAAACGGCCCACAGCACCGTGATCAGCGCCGTGATGGAAAAGCACTGCATCAGCACCGACAGCACGTTCTTGCTGCGCACCAGGCCGCCGTAGAACAGCGCCAGTCCGGGAATGGTCATGAACAGCACCAGCACCATTGACGTGAGCATCCAGGCGGTGTCGCCCGTGTCCAGCGACGGCGCGGCGGCGGCGTCCTGCGCGAACACGGCGGGCGCCAGCATCAGGGCGAAGGCCGCCGCCTGGGCCAAAACCATCAGCCAGTTTAGTTTTTTTGCCTTTGCGGCCGTTGAGGTCTGCATATTCTTAAACTCCTGTCTGTTGTTTTCCGGGGTTGTTGTCCTGTGTTCCGGGCCGTGCGGCCTACTCGACCACGACCTCGCCGGTCTCTCCGGTGCGGATGCGCACCGCGTCCTCCACGGGCGAGACGAATATCTTCCCGTCGCCGATGCGCCCGGTGGCCGCCGCGGAAATCACCGCGCCAAGCACACCCTTGAGCTTGTCATCGGGAATGACCACCTCCATTTTGATTTTGGGGAGGAACTCCACCACGTACTCCGCGCCGCGGTACATTTCCTTGTGGCCCTTTTGGCGGCCGAAGCCCTTGACCTCGGTCACGGTGAGTCCGGTGATGCCCTCCTTGGCAAGGGCCTCCTTGACTTCCTCCAATTTGAACGGCTTGATGATGGCTTCCACTTTTTTCATAGGCTTTGCCGTGTCCGGCTCCTTTCCTGGTCTCATTGCCTGCCACCCACCCTGCGGCATCCCTCCATCGTGATACCGGCAAGATGCGTTTCAACTGCGCAATCATTCATCAGGGTAGAAGGCAATCTCCGTGCCAACAATCGCTTCCCAACCTTCCGGCAATTTATTATTTCCTGTAAATAATTATAAATAAATAGTTTATGATTATTTTTATTCCTCCTGACCATACCACGCCTTCGTCCCCGGATAATGGCTCGCCAGCATATTTTCCCACCATTTGGTAGCATGGGAAGGCGAACGTACCGGAATGTACCTGCGGGAGCCGCCCCGCCCCGCCCGAAACCAACCAATCAATGGCAGGGCGAAATCCTACCTTTTAGTACGGAATCAGGGAAAATCACGGTTGTAATCCGACCGCATTTATGCCAAGATTGTGCGTCGTTTAGTATTAGGAAGCCTTCCGGATTTCTAATTGCCCTGTTGGTGGTGTCATTGTGTTTTTGCTGGGTTCGCCAACCCACAGAATGCGATGGCCCGTTGGATTCTGGTTCCAGGGATTCTGCGGCTCAGTCGTCATCGTGCGCTTTGAGTATGCGTAAATAGTCGCGGAAACTGGTTTTAACAAGATTTTGGCGCGTTGTTTCGCGCTTTGAATGTGATCAAACAATGAACATGCTGTATGTGGCCCTTTTTTTGGGGCTCTCCTTGATTATGGTAGGCGGCGGGCTTGCCTTTTCTTATTTGGTGGCCCCACACCGGCCTGGAAGCATTAAAAACACCCCCTATGAATGCGGCGAACAGCCCATCGGCAATGCCTGGATACAGTTCAATGTGGGTTATTACCTCTTTGGCCTGATGTTTCTGGTGTTCGATGTGGAGGCGGCATTCCTTTATCCCTGGGCGGTGGCCTACCGCCATCTGGGCGTTGCCGGACTCGTCGAGGCGGGTATTTTCATCCTCATCCTTCTGGCGGGTCTTGCCTATGCATGGAAAAAGGGGGTGCTGGAATGGGTCTGATGCTGGATCATTTGCCCGGCATTTTGGACCGTTTTCCGGGCGGTTCCGTGCTGGTCACCACCATTGACAGCCTGGTGAACGCGTCCCGCGCCAACAGTCTTTGGCCGCTCGGGTTCGGCACCAAATGCTGCGCCATTGAGATGCTGATGGCGACGGGCGCTTCGCACCAGGACATCTCGCGTTTCGGCGCGGAAGTCGTCCGAAGCTCCACCCGCCAGGCGGACCTGATGATCATCGCCGGGGCGATAGTCAGGAAAATGGCCCCCAGGGTCCGCCTGCTCTACGAGCAGATGGCCGAGCCCCGTTATGTGATTGCCACCGGTTCCTGCGCGATTTGCGGGGGGCCCTTCCAATACAACTCCTATCATATTGTCCATGGTGTTGACGAAATCATTCCCGTGGACGTGTATGTGCCGGGGTGCCCCCCCCGCCCGGAGGCTTTTTTCTGGGGGCTTTTGGCGCTCCAGCGGCTGATCAAGGAGGGCGAATCCATCCGCCACCCGGAAATCCGCCGGAAACCGGTCATGACGGCCCTTCCCCAGGGAATCACCATGGAGGACATCCGGGGGGAGATGCGCCGCCTGCTGGAAGAGCAGAACGTGGTGCACGTCAACGATTCCGCCGAAAACAAGGTCTGGACCGCAAGGTTGAAGGAATGGATCCGCAAACCCTCCTCAAAACTGTGACGGGGCTTTTCCCCGAGGCGCAGGAGCGCCCGAATTCCTCGCCCGCCGCCGTGCGGGTGGGGGTCGGCGCCCTGTCCGCGCTGATGGGGCGGCTGCGCAACGACGGGGAATTCTCCTTTGACTTCCTGCTGGACCACACCGCCATTGACTGGATTGACGAAAACGTGTTCGAGCTTTTGTACCAGTTGTTCTCCACAACCCACGGCCATTCCCTGACCGTGAGCGTGCTGGTTGACAGGGCGAACCCCCTGACGCCGACCATGTCCGGCCTGTGGCCCGTCGCGGAATGGCAGGAGCGCGAGGTGTACGACCTTTTCGGGGTGCTCTACGACGACCATCCCGATCTGCGCCGTCTCTTTCTGGAGGATGACTGGTCCGGCCACCCGCTCCGCAAGGATTACGAGGACAAAAACATGCTGCGGCAGCCGCAGTAAACGGTTAACACACCGGCCATGACCCTTCACATGCGCACATTGGACGAACTTTTGACACCTCCCGGTGCGGACAGCAGCGGGTTGTCAACACAGGAGTACTTTGTGAACATGGGGCCGCAGCACCCCATTTCGCACGGTTCCCTGCGTCTGGTGCTGCGCCTGGACGGCGAGACCGTCAGGGAGGTGATACCGGTGCCGGGCTTTGTCCACCGCGGCATCGAAAAGATGTGCGAGCACCTCACCCCCCGGCAAATCATCCCGCTCACCGACCGGCTGGACTATCTTTCCGCAATAATGAACAACTGGGCGGTGGCACGGGCGGTGGAGTCGGCGGCGGGCATCGAAATCAACGACCGCATTGAGACCATCCGCACGCTGATGGCGGAGCTTCAGCGTGTCCAGAGCCACATGCTGTGGTGGGGCGTGCTCGGGCTCGACCTGGGGGCCTTCACGGCGTTCCTCTACGCCTTCCGCGACCGGGAAATCATCAGCGAGCTTTTCGAGGAGACCATCGGTGCCCGGCTCACCATGAATTATGTCCGTCCGGGCGGGGTCATGTTCGACATCAATGCCGATTTCCCGGAAAAGGTCAAAAAGCTGGTTGGATACGTCCGTTCGGTTGTGGGTGAGTACGACACGCTGCTCTCCGGAAACGCCATCCTCCAGGAGCGCCTGCGCAACATCGGCGTGCTGGACCCCGGCAGGGCCGTCGCGCTGGGATGCACCGGCCCGGTGCTGCGGGCCAGCGGCGTGCCCCTTGATTTGCGGAAGACCGCCCCCTACGGCATGTATGGAAAAACCGAATTCGACGTCGTGGTCGGCTCAACAGGCGACTGCTGGGACCGGTATTATGTCCGCATGGAGGAAATCCGCCAGTCGCTGCGCATCATCGAGCAGCTGGTTGATTCCATACCGGAAGGGCCGGTGAACGTGCTGCGCCCCAACGCGCGCGTCATTGTCCCGGAGGGCGCCCATTACAGCCAGATTGAAACCGCCCGGGGCGTCCTTGGCGTGCTGCTGGTGTCCGACGGCAGGAGCACGACACCCCGCAGGCTGCATTTCCGCTCGCCGAATTTCAACAACATGTGGGCGGTGACCGCCCTCGCCCCCGGATGGAGAATCGCGGACATCATCGCCATACAGTCGAGCCTTGACCTCGTAATACCGGACATAGACAGGTAAGCCATGCTGGAACAGGCCGTCACACACACAGCCATCGCCGCCGCCGCGGGAGCCGCCTGGGGCGCGCGCACCGTTTCCGACCGCACCATGGCCGCGGTTCAGGACGGCTCGTGGCTGGCGGCCGCCGCCCTCATGGCCGCGGCGGTGGCGGCGCTCGGCGCGCTGGTGACGCTGGTGGGCCTGGTGCTGATCTACGCCGAACGCAAGATTGCGGGCCATTTCCAGTGCCGCCTCGGGCCCATGCGGGTGGGGCCGCACGGCATCCTTCAGACGGTGGCGGACGCGGTGAAGCTGCTGCTGAAGGAGGACGTCATCCCGGAGCGCGCCGACAAGGCCATGCACCTCCTCGCGCCGTTCCTCTCCATGGCGGCAACGGTGCTGGTGCTGGGCGTGATTCCCTACAGCCCCGCCCTCCAAATCATTGACGTGAACGCCGGGGTGCTCTATGTCACGGCAATCAGCGGCTTCGGCGTGATGGGCATCCTGCTCGGCGGGTGGAGCTCAAACAACAAGTGGTCCATGGTGGGGGCGATGCGCGCGGGCGCGCAGATCATTTCCTACGAGATCTCCGCCACGCTGGCCCTGCTGGTGGTGGTGCTCTTCGCGGGGTCCATGTCCCTTTCACAAATCGTGCTGAGCCAGGACGCGGGCTGGTGGGTGTGGCGCGCGCACGGCGTCGGGCTGGTGGCCTTTGTCATTTTCGTGATTGCCGCCACGGCGGAAATCAACCGCACGCCCTTTGACATCCCGGAAGGCGAGTCCGAACTCGCCGCCGGATTCCATACCGAGTATTCGGGACTCCGGTTTTCCTTCTTCTTCCTGGCCGAATTCATCAACGTCTTCGTGGTTTCCGCCATGTCCGCCACCCTGTTTCTGGGCGGGTGGATGCCCTTCCACATCGGCGGCTGGCGGGCCTTCAACGAAATCATGGATATCATCCCGCCGCTGCTGTGGTTTTCCGGGAAAACAGCCTTTGTGGTGTTCCTGATCATGTGGTTCCGCTGGACATTCCCGCGCCTGCGCGTGGACCAGCTGATGTACCTTGAGTGGAAGATTCTGCTGCCCATCGGTTTCGTGAACCTGTTCGCGGCGGCGGTGGTGGTGCTTTTCAACCTTTACCCGTTTCCAATTTTACCCTAGGAAAGAGGACGGACCCCGGCATGGGACGTGTTGACTTCAAGGATGTGAGGCGCGAATCGCGCGCCTTTGCGGGCATGACCGTGCCCGTGGCGGTGGTGCCGCGCTTCAAGCGGCAGTCCTACCCCGCGCGCTTCGCCCTTTCGCTGAAAAGCCTCCTTGACGGCATGCGCCTGACCTTCGGCTACCTGGCGCGCCCGTCAACGGTCGTGACGCGGCAGTATCCGGAAAACCGCGGCGTCCTCAAATTCCCCGAACGCTACCGCGCCAGCCTCAAATTCCGCCATGACGAGAACGGGCACCACTACTGCAACGCCTGCGGCAGCTGCGAGAAGGCCTGCCCCAACGGCTCCATCATCCTGCACAAGCAAAAGGGCGCGGCCACGGGCAAGAATGAAATCGAACGGTACGTCTGGCGCATGGACTCCTGCATGATGTGCAACGCGTGCGTGGAGGCGTGCTCCTTCGGCGCCCTTGAGATGTCGCACGACTTTGAAAACGCCGTGTACGACCGGCGCCTGCTGGTGTACACGCTGAACCGCTACGCGGGCCCGCCCGCGGCCGTCATGAACGGCGTCACGGACCCCGCGGAGCGCGGGGGAATGATGACCGCGCTGGACGCCTACGGCGGCCCGGTGCCCATGAACGGCCACGCGCTTCCGAACACACCCGCGCTGGGGGGCGGGCCGGACGCGGGGGCCCCCGACGCCGGGGGGGGGACGCCATGATGCTTGCCGCCCTTCACGCGCTGCTCTTCTGGACCGCGGCCGCGGCGGTCGTGCTGCTGGCGCTCGCCGTGGTGAGCGTGCGCAAGCTGCTGCGCGCGGCGGTGGCCCTCATGGGCGTGCTCTCCGCGACCGCCGGATTGTATGTCATGCTCGACGCGCAGTTTCTCGCGGGGGTGCAGGTGCTGGTGTACGTCGGGGGCATCGTGGTGCTCATCGTCTTCGCCATCATGCTCACGCGCTCGGGGGAGCTGCTTGAGGATGTCCCAACCATGAAACGGAAGGTGATGGGCGCGGCGGTGGCGGCCTGCTTCCTCGCCCTTTCCGGCGCGGCGCTGTGGAACACCCCCTTTAAGGTCACTCCGGCGCAAAACCACCACCCGGACGAGGCCCTGGAAATCGGGCTCGCCCTGCTGGACGCGGGGCCGAACGGCCATGCGCTGCCCTTTGAGGTGGTCTCGCTGCTCCTTTTGGCCTCCATGATAGGCGGCATTGTGATCGCCCGCAAAACGCCCCCGCCTGACCAGCCCTTCACAAGCGGCGGGGATATGCCGGGCGAAACGGATGTGCGCCCCCCCCTGAGCCAGAGGGATGTGAAACCGGGAGGAGGCGGAAAATGAGCGGGCTTCTGGAATTCGCCGCTTCCTGCAACCCCGGCATCCGGGGCTGGCTGATGCTGACCAGCGTCCTGTTTTCCATCGGCCTTTACGGCCTGTTGACCCGCCGCAACGCCGTGGGGGTCCTGATGGCGGTCGAGCTCATGCTGAACGCCGCCGCGCTGGACTTTGTCATATTCAACCAGTTCTGCTCCGTCTCCAAGATTGACGGCCATGTCATGGCGGTGTTTGTCATTGCCACGGCCGCGGCGGAGGTGGTGGTGGGCATGGCCATTTTTGTGGCGCTGTACCGGTACCGGGGCACGGTTGACGTGAACCGGATGGACACCATGCGCGACCCGGTGCGGGCCATCCAGGGGCCCGCGGAGTTCAACCGGGAAGTGTTGGCGGAAATCAACAAACAATACAAGAGCAGGCATGACCGGCACTGAAATGACATCACCCGAACAGTTTGGGTTCATCCTGCGTCACGCATGGCTGGTGCCGGCCATCCCCCTGTTTTCGTTCGTCCTTGTCGGGCTGGTGCTGCGCCCGCTCTCCCAAAAACTGGCCGGCATCGCCGGAACCCTGGCCGTCTTTGCCGCGTGGGTTTGCGCCTGCCTCATCGCCCGCGAGTATTTCCTGCTCTTCCCGCCGGGCGGGGAGCATCCCGCGGTTGTGCCCTGGGCTTTTGAATGGCTCCGCTACCAGCCGGGCCTGGCGGTGAACGTGGGCGTCATTGTGGACCCCATATCAGTGCTGCTCATGCTGGTGGTGACGACCGTGAGCACGCTGGTGCATGTTTACAGCACCGGATACATGCGCGGCGACCCCGGTTACGGCCGGTTCTTCACCTATCTGAACCTGTTCACCTTCAGCATGCTCGGGCTTGTCGCGGCCCCGAACATCCTCCAGATGTATGTGTGCTGGGAGCTTGTGGGCGTGAGCAGTTTCCTGCTCATCGGGTTTTACTACCAAAAGCCCTCCGCCGTCGCGGCGTCCAAAAAGGCCTTTATTGTCACCCGTTTCGCCGATCTGGGATTTCTGATCGGCGTGCTCATCCTGGGCTGTTACGGTTATACGCTCTTTGCGGAGACCGCGCCGGCCGTTGCCGCGGAAAGCGCCGGCCGCTGCGCCATGCCGCTCCAGCCCTTTGATTTCCTGTACCTGAACAGCCCCGAATTCCTGGGCGCTTTCGGGCCGGTTGCGGGCATGTTCGGCATGTCGTTGCTGACCGTGGCGCTGGTGCTGGTGTTCATGGGCGCGGCGGGCAAGAGCGCGATGTTCCCCCTGCACATCTGGCTGCCCGACGCGATGGAGGGGCCGACGCCGGTGTCGGCGCTCATACACGCCGCCACCATGGTGGTGGCCGGGGTCTACCTCGTCGCGCGCCTCTTCCCGGCCTTTGCCTTCAGCGGCGGCGCGCTGCTGGTGGTGGCCTGTGTCGGGGCGTTCACCAGCCTTTTTGCGGCGGTCATCGGCATGACCCAGGACGACATCAAGCGGGTGCTGGCCTTTTCGACCCTGAGCCAGCTCGGCTACATGATGCTGGCGCTGGGCGTGGCGACCATGGAGCACCCCCTCGGACACACCGCCGGCATGTTCCACCTGTTCACGCACGCCTTCTTCAAGGCCCTGCTCTTCCTGGGCGCGGGCGCGGTGATTCACGCGGTGCACAGCAACGAAATCTGGGACATGGGCGGGTTGCGGCGCAAAATGCCCGTAACCCACGCGACTTTCCTCATCGCGACACTGGCAATCAGCGGATTCTGGCCCTTGTCCGGCTTCTTCTCCAAGGACGAAATCCTCGCGTCCGCACTGGAGACCGGCCATTATGTGATCTTCGGCGTGGCGCTCTTTGTGGCGGGCCTGACCGCCTTCTACATGTTCCGGATATATCTGGTGGCCTTCTGGGGCGGACACCGCAGCGACCGCGCGCGCCACGCCCATGAGGTTTCCCCCGTGATGTGGGCGCCCCTGGTGGTGCTGGCGGTGCTGAGCATCGTCGCCGGATATGTGCCGATGTCAGATTTTGTCGGCATCGGCGCGGGGCACGCGGGGCATCACGGCGTCAATTTTGCCGTCGCCGTTCCGGCCACCCTGGCGGCCCTTGCGGGCGCCGGCATGGCGATTTTCCTTTACACGGGCTCCGCCAACCGCGCCGCGGCGGTTGTCCGCCTCCTTGGCGGCGTCCATGTGACGGTCAAACGCAAATTTTACATTGACGAGATTTATCTCTTTGTGACCCATCGCGTTGTGTTCAGCCTCGTGTCCCGGCCAATCGCGTGGTTTGACCGCACCGTTGTGGACGGCGGGGTCAACGTCTCCGCATGGTCAACGCGCGCGCTGGGGCATGTCTTCAGTTGGCTTCAAACAGGACAGGTGCAAACTTACAGCGGCTGGTACGCGGGGGGCGCGCTCATTGTGCTCCTCGTGCTCTGGGCCGCACTCATATAGGAACCGGGTGTTTTCATGGGTTTGGTTAGCTGGTTGATAGCGGTGCCGTTCATCACCACCCTGGCGGTGATTTTCACGCCCGCCCGGCAGTGGCGGATGATTCGCTGGATTTCCGCCGCAGGCACGGGCGTCCAGCTCGTGCTCACGGCCGTGCTGACCGTCCTGTACTGGAACGCCGCCCTGCCCGACACTGCGGCCAACATGACCGCCAGGCTGACGAGGCTCTATTTTGTGGAGCGCATCCCCTGGTTCGAGTCCCTCGGTATTCAGTATTACGTGGGGGTGGACGGCATTTCAGTCTCGATGATCATCCTGACCTCCATCATCATTTTCACGGGCGTGCTCGCAAGCTGGAATGTGGAGACACGGCCCAAGGAGTTCTTCGCCCTGCTGCTGCTGCTGGTGACAGGCGTCTTCGGCGTGTTTGTGAGTTTTGACCTGTTCCTGTTTTTCATGTTCTACGAGCTGGCGGTGCTGCCGATGTACCTGCTCATCGGCGTGTGGGGCACCGGCCCCAAGGAATACTCCGCCATGAAGCTCACGCTGATGCTGCTGGTGGGCAGCGCCTTCGTGCTGGTGGGCTTCCTCGCGCTTTACCACGTGTCCGGCCTGCGCACCTTTGATCTCCAGGCCCTCGCGCAGGTCCCCTTCCCGCGGGAATTCCAAGGGTGGGTGTTCCCGATGATCTTCGTGGGTTTCGGCGTGCTCGGCGCGCTCTATCCCCTGCACACCTGGTCGCCCGACGGTCACAGCTCCGCGCCGACGGCGGTTTCCATGCTGCACGCGGGCGTGCTGATGAAGCTGGGCGGCTACGGCGCGCTGCGCATCGGAGTCTACCTCCTTCCGGAGGGCGCGAAAATGTGGGGCCTTTTCTTCATGGGCCTCACCACCATCAACATCCTCTACGGCTCCCTGGGCGCCGTGATGCAGAAGGACCTCAAATATTTCACAGCCTACTCCTCCGTGAGCCACTGCGGGTTTGTGCTCTTCGGCGTGGCCACCCTCACGGTGATGGGGCTCAAGGGCGCCGTCCTGCAGATGTTCAGCCACGGCATCATGACGGGGCTCTTCTTCGGACTCATCGGCATGGTCTACGGGCGCACGCACACCCGCCTGATCCCGGACATGGGCGGCCTGGCCAGGGTCATGCCGTGGCTGGCGACCGCCTTTTACATCGCCGGCCTGGCGAGCCTCGGACTGCCCGGCCTTTCCGGCTTCGTGGCGGAAACCCACGTGTTCCTGGGCGGATTTTTCGGGAATGAGTGGATAAACCCCGCCGCCTCGCGCGTGCTGACCATTCTGGCCACCATGTCGATAGTCGTGACCGCGGTCTACGTGCTGCGCGGCCTGGCCATGGTGTTCCAGGGGCCGATCACCGACCCCGAATACGAATCACTAACGGACGCGAACCTGCCCGAGCGCATTTCCACGGGCATTTTGATTGCGACCCTCGTGTTCGTCGGCGTGATGCCCGGTTATTTCATCACCCTGATTGAAAGTTCGGTCATGCCCATGATCAACCGGCTTTCGGGGGGGGTGTGACATGGCGTGGACGGCGGACATTATGCTGATGCTTCCTGAAATCATGGTCGTGCTCACCGCGCTGGCGGTGCTGCTTGCGGACCTTTTCCTGGACGAGCGGCGGCGCGGGGCGGTTTCCGTTCTTGCCCTCGCCGGCCTGGCGGCGGCGGGGGCCGCGCTGCCCGTCCTGACCCCCATGGACGGCGCCGCCCTGGGCGGCCAGTTTGCCATGGACCCGGTGGCGTGGTGGTTCAAGCTGTTTTTTGTGCTGTCCGGCCTGGTCACCGTGGTGCTCTCAATGGACCTGCTGCACGGCCGCACCGCCGTCCGGATGCGGGGCATCGGCTCGCCGGGCGAGTATTACACGGTCCTCCTGCTCACCGTCAGCGGCATGATGTTCCTCGTCTCCTCCCGCGACATGATTTCCCTCTATGTGAGCCTGGAACTGGCCACAATTCCCCTGTTCGCGCTGGCGGCGTGGCGGCGCGAGGACGTGAAATCCGGCGAGGCCGGCCTGAAGTACGTCATCATTGGCGCGCTGGCGTCGGCCTTTATTCTGTACGGGCTCGGCCTGCTCTACGGGCTGGCGGGCCAAATCGGCCTGGATGCCGTGCGGTCGGTCCAGGGCAGCCCGGCCTTCTGGCTGGCGGCGGCCATGCTGGTCGCCGGGGTCGGCTTCAAGCTCACCCTGGTCCCCTTCCACCTGTGGGCGGCCGATGTCTTCGAGGGGGCGCCCATGCCCGTGACCGCCTACCTGTCGGTCGCCTCAAAGGGAACCGGACTGGCCTTCATGTTCCAGTTGTTTTTCCGCGGAATGGGCGGATGGCTTGACGACTGGTCCCTGCTCATCGCCCTGTTCGCCGCGGCAACCATGACCCTGGGCAACTGCGCGGCCATGGTGCAGGACAACATCAAGCGGTTCATGGCCTTCAGCGCCATTTCACACGCGGGCGTCTTCATCATGGGATTTCTCGGTCCCCGGGATTTCGGCGTGCCCGCCATGCTTTTCTACCTGCTCGCCTACATCGCCTCCACCTTTGGCATGTTCGCGGGCATCGTCTGGTACTCAAACATGACCGGACGCGAGCGGATTTGCGACTACCGGGGCCTGTCCCGGACCAATCCGCTCATGGCCCTGGCGATGATGCTCGCGCTCTTCAGCCTGGCGGGAATCCCCCCCCTCTCGGGCTTTGTGGGCAAGTTTTTCCTCTTCAGCGTGGCGGCGGGCGCGGGATTCCACTGGCTGGTCGGTGTGGCGGCGGTCAACTCAACCATCGCCCTGTACAATTACCTGCGCATCGTGCGGCAGATGTACATCGAGCCGGTGCGCGAGGGCGACGCGCCACCGCGGGCGGGGGTCATGCTTGGCGCAATGACCGCCCTGCTGTGCGTTCTCGTGGTCGTCCTCGGCATCATCCCCTTCTTCTACAACGCCATCCACGCCGGAACCGTCTCCTGGATGCGCGCTTTCCTGCCCTTGTGACCACCCGCCGCGCCGGGAAGAGCCCCCGCCCGGCGGTTGTTATACTTCGCGGGCACGGGTTGGCCTGCCCGGCAAGCGGAGAGGCGATGATGAGCAGGATGAACCGGCGTGATTTCCTGAAACGTTCCGCGGCGGGGCTTGCGGCGCTTCCGGCGGCCCTGCCCGCCGCCGCGGCCGACACCCCGCTTCTGCCCACCACCCAGCGCACCCTTGGAAACACGGGCATCAAAACCACGCTGCTGGGAATCGGCACGGGGACAAAAGCCTGGAACAAGAGCAGCGAGCAAAACCGCGCGGGACGGGAAAGTTTCCTGCGGACGCTCACCACCGCTTACGAGCGCGGGCTCCGCTACTACGATCTTGCGGACATGTACGGCTCGCACGAGTATTTCCGCGACGCGGCCAAACAGGCGGGGATGCGGCGCGATGAACTGACCGTGCTCACCAAGACCAACGCCCAGGACCTGGCCGGGGTGCGGGCCGACATGGACCGGATGCGCGCAGAGGCGGGTGTGGACTATTTTGACATCGTGCTCATCCACTGCATGACCGACAAGGACTGGAACGTTAAAATGCGCCCGGTCATGGACGGGCTGGAGGAGGCAAAACAGAAGGGGGTCATCCGCACCCACGGCGTGTCCTGCCACAGCCTGGAGGCGCTGGAAACCGCCGCCGCGGAACCATGGGCCGAGGTGATGCTGTCACGCATCAACCCCTTCGGCGCGAAAATGGACGGGCCGCCCGAAACGGTCGTGCCGGTGCTCAAAAAGGCGCACGCCTCGGGGAAGGGCATGCTCGGCATGAAAATCGTCGGCGAGGGGAAGCATGTGGACCGGATGGCGGAGTCGGCCCGTTATGTGCTCGGCCTGGGTTGCATTCACGCCTTCACAATTGGCATGGTAAGGCACGAAGAGGTGGATGACACCATCGCCAAAATCACCGAAGCGGCCCGTTCCTGACCCGGTTCAGCCCTGCGGGGAAACCCAATGGGTGCCTTCCGGGTCCAAAACCGGTCCTGAAAAAACAACCTTTTTGGAGTACGCCCATGCCTTCCGACGCAAAATGGCAGGGGCCCGCGCAGTTCGCCCTGCGCTCGGTCCTGTTTCTGACCCTTTTCACCGCCCTTTTCAGCGTGTACCTGTTTCTGGGCAAATTCGTTGACGCGCCCTGGGACAAGGCGGTGCTGCTGTTCCTCAACCCGGACGTGAAAATACCCGTGCTGGATCAGCTCGTCATCCTGGAGACGGACTTCGCAACCTATTGGGTGGCCATCTCGCTCATTGCCTGGACCATCGGTTATTACTCCAGCCGGGGAAGCGAATCGCGGCGGAAAAAAACCTGTACGGTCATGCATGTGCTCGGGGTGCTCTGGTGCGTCTGGCACCTCTGCGGGCTGTTTGTGTGGAAACAGGGCATCTTCTGGTGGTCGGAACCGCACGACAAAATAGTTTTCGTACCCCTCGCCCTGGCCTTCTACGCCTCCTTCAGGCTCATCGGCCTCTCCTATGTGAGGCTTTCCGACGAAACGCAGCAGCGGCTGGCGGGCCTGTTCTGGATGACGATTGTGGCGGTGATATTCACCAACATGATCGGCGAGGACAAGCTGAAGTCCATCGTGCAGCGGCACCGGCCCCTCCACGAATCCTACGCCCCCTGGAACGAGGCCATCCGCATCCTGCCCGACGAGGTGGTGCGCGGCAGCTACTCCTACATCTCCGGCCACGCCTCCTCCTTCTTCGCGCTGGTCACCGCCTTCGCATGGGCCTTCAAGTCCTGGAAGGTGCGCACGGTGCTCTGGGGATGGGCGGCGTTCCACGCCTTCAACCGAATCTACACCGCCGCCCACTGGCCCTATGACACCATCTTGGGCGCGCTCTTCGGCTTCATTGTCGCGTCAATGGTCTACTTCATCTTCCGCCGCGACGACGAGGGCGTGGACTGGGACTGGTAGCCGGACCGCAATGAATGTTGCTTCCCCGCCGACCGGTTGGAGTGGCTTTCACACTCCCCGGTCCACACCGTCCACTGCGTCCACCAAGTCCACGCCGCATTAACCCCTATTTCACATTCATCGCCGTGACGGCGACCAAAGGCATGCCGCCCTGGGCGAGCCTGTTCGGCAGGGTGGCTGTGAGGTTTCTGGTCTCGCCGGGCATCAGGACAAGGTAATTGTCGCTCCAGTACACGGGGCCGAGTTCCAGACCGGAGGAAGGATCCTTCGCCGACAACTGCACCAGGAAGGCCGGGGCGGTGCCGGTGTTTTTCACCCCCACCGACAGCACCGTTTCCTTTTCGCCCTGTTTTCCATCGGAGCTGACATCAACCGTCGCGGGGGGCAGCGCGGCCAACGCCTTGAAATCCGCCACGCTCTTGGGCTTCACGTAAAACACTCCTTTCTTGTCGCCGCTGCGCCCGGGAATGTCAGGCGTTTTCGACAGCCAGTAGGTGTTGTCGGCGATGGGCGCGCCGTCCGCTCCCAGGAGTTCCAGGCGGAGGAACCATGTGTCCAGTCCCTCCGGCACAGGCGCGGCAAAAGCCTTCGCCACCGAATCCTCGCCAACATCCACCACGGCCTCCTGCCGTCCCGCGGGCGCGCCCTTCAGATCATACGCGGTGGCGCGCACCTTCAGCCCCGGCTTGTCCGCGTAATAACTGTTGGTCACATACACCGCGCCGTCGTCGTAGGCGTAAAGCGCGTGCAGGGGCGCGCAGGCCTTTTTGGCCCCGTAATAGGCCGCCGTGGCGCGGAGGTACCAGTCCACATAGTGCCAGGTCATGGCGGCGGGCCAGGCCGCGTCGTATTTCCAGGTGGTGATGCCCGTGGCCTTGTAACGGTTGCGGGCGTAGGCCTCATACATGCCCCGCGCGCTGTTGTAGTTCATCGCGTACACCCGGTCGCAGAACTGATCGAGGTTCTGCGCGGGGCCGTAGGTCTCCTCCATCATCTGCCGCACCGCGTAGAAATAGTCCGCGCCCTGGGTGACGGTGTGGAAGGACCACGCCTCGGTCTCCATCGCGGGCCAGAGCTGGTCCTCGGGCATCATCTGGCGCAGGCTGTCGCGGGACGCGAGGATGCCGCCGATGCCGCCGGACTGGGCAAAGCCCCACGCCGTGTCATAGGGGCGTTTCTCGGTCATGTAATAGTGCGACGGCCCGGCGTAGGTCCACAGCTCGCGCGTGCCCGTGCGGGTGCCGCCGGTCTCCTTGCGCGTGGCGATGTTGAAGGTGCCCGAATGGGGCTGGTAGGTGCGGTTCACCCGGTGCCTGGCGATGAGCCCCTGGTAGGCCGCGTCCAGCGTCTCCGTGGGGAAGGTTTCATCATGCGCCAGGAAGTGGGCCAGGCTGGGGTGGGTGCGCACACGCAGCATCATGTCGTCTATGCAGGCGACGGCCAGCTCCTCGTCTGGGATGCTCCGCCCGAAAAGCTGCTGGGTCACCATCACGCCCAGCTCGTCGCAGAGGTTGTAAAAGTCCTCCGTCTCGCGTATGGAGAAGCCCTCGGAGCGCAGCATGTTGAAGCCCGCCTCGCGGGCATAGCGCACCAGCGCCTCGTAACGGTCACGGGACAGGTTGAGCATCATGTCGCTGGTCATCCACGCGCCGCCCCGAATGAGCACTTTGCGCCCGTTGACCATGTAATAGCGCCAGTCCTCCTCATTCACCGCCGTGGTGATGTCACGGATGCCAAAGCGCACCTTCGCCGTGTCGGAGACCTCCTTCTTCACGGTCGCGGACATGTCCAGGGTATACAACTCCTGCGGACCGAGCGGATGGGGCCACCACACCCGGGGATTGGCCACGGCCAGCCCGGGATAATCACCGGGCCGGAAGAAGATTTCCCGCGCTTCACCGGGTTCCAAACTGATTTCCTGGCTGAGTTTGACGGACTCAATGGCGGCGGTCACAGTGGCCGTCACCGCCTTGTCTGTGTTGTTGCGGGCGAAGGCGGAAAGGGTCAGTTCCGCCCTGGCAAGGCCCGGCGTCTCCAGTTTGGTCTCCACATAGGCGTTGCGCAGCGACACCGGCCCCTGCACCCGCAGGGAGACCGGCTGCCAGATGCCCATGTTCATGTCCGGCGGCTGGGGGTTGTGGTCGTCCCAGCCGGTGGTCGCCTCCACCTGCTTGGTGTTGTATTTCTTGTCCTCGATCAGGCCCGGCGGGATGATCTCCACCGCCAGGGCGTTCGCTCCGCCGAAGCGGAGCAGGTCCGTCAAGGTGAACTCGAAACTGCGGAACATGCCCCGCACCTTGTCGGCACCCGCCACGAGTTGGCCGTTCAGCCAGATGTTCGCCTGGAAATTGATGCCCCCGAAATGAAGCGTCACCACCCGGCCCTTGGCCTCCTTCGGCATGATGAACTCCGTGCGGTACCACCAGTGCGCCCGGAAGGGGCTGTCCTCCTTCATCACCAGCCAGGAACCCTCCTGATAGCCCGGAATGGACTTCAGGTTGGTGCCGTAATAGGGGTCCGGATAGACCTCGTTGTCCACCAGCGCGGCGAGCACCGTCTTGGGCACCGTGGTGGGATACCATGAGCTGACATCCTTGCCCTCGCTGGAGAAGGCCGCGCCGTCCCCCTCCACCTCCGCGGAAGACTGCAACCGCCATCCCTCCGAAAGGGGAATCACCGCGTCATCGGCTAACACCGCCGTGGTAAGGGACGCCAGCACCATCACTGCCATACTTGTCGGGAAAAAACGCATGGAATTTCATCCTCGCCGGTTGACCAAGCCAATAAACATCGGAATAAAGACTATTTTTCCGGCGCGGCGGTGTCAACTGTGGCCCCCGCCGAAAGAAACACCCGCACCCTGCCGTCGGCGCAGGACACAACCAGGTCGGTGGCGCTGTCGCCGTCCACGTCGGCGGGAACAGGCGCACCGGGGACCGCGCCAATGTCAACCCGCCACACCATCTCCGGCTTTCCTTCCTTGTCGGCCACGGCCCAGAGGCGGCCGTGGCTGTCGCCAAAGAGAAACTCGGGCGCGCTGTCGCCGTTGATGTCGGCGGCGGCGGTGTCCGTGGCGGCGGCCTCCAGGGGCAGTTCCCAGCGCAGCGCGCCGTCGGCGGCGTTGAGACAGGCAAAAGCCCCGTTCTGCCTGCCAAAACCCATGAGCCATTCCCCGCCGGGCAGGCGCATGAAGCCCTCGTTGGCGCAACGGTTCACGCCGGGTTCGGGGATGGAATACCAGCCGGGGCTGGCGCGGAGGGTCATGCCCGCCTGAAAATAGTGCCCGCCTGCCAGGCACACCCACGGGTCCGCGCCGTCCCTTACCAGAACGGCGGGAAAGGTGTAAAGGCCCTGGCTGGGCTGTTTGAAAATGTCCGGGGGAAAGGCCGGGCCCAGCAGGAACCCGCCGGTCACGCCGGAGGCAATGCAGTAGTAGTCGGGGTTGGTAAAGACCAGATCCTCCGCGCCATCCCCGTCCCCGTCCCAGACGGAGGCCAGGTTCACACTCGGCCCCCAGTACCGCTCCGAACCGGGCACCTCGCCCTTTTCCCACACCACCCCGCCCGTCGCGCCGCGCAGCACCACACTGCGCACCAGCGGCGTGCCCGCCCACAGGTACAGATCGGGCGTGGTCCCGCCGGTGAAGCGGCCCGCGCGCATGTACGCCGCACGGGGCTGGGCCAGTCCGCTCCGGTCCGGCGGCGGCAGTTCGGCGCGCCACAGTTCCCCATTGTCCCGCGCGGGGGCCACCACCCGCACCACCGGCGGCGCGGCGGGGGTGACGCCGCACAAGGCCAGGTCGCGCTTGCCGTCGCCGTCAAAATCGGCGCAGACCGGCAGGGCCGTGGAGTCATATTCTCCAAGGGGTGCCAGCGTCCCCTTTTCATACCTGAAAAGCCGCGCCTTCGCGCCCTGGAAAAGCAGCACCTCGTTGCGGTCGTCGCCGCACAGGTCCGCCGCCAGCACTTCAGGCGGCGTCGCCCCCGCCACGGCGGGCGCGGTGATCGGGCAGGGCGGCGGCGCGGGCGCAGACCACGGACGCGTTTCCACCGCATCCCCCTGCGCCGCAAGTTCAAAAATCTGTCCCTCCCTGCGGACCCGCATCACGCCGGGCGCGTCGGAAAGGGCCGTTGCCGCATCGTCCGACCAGATCGTTTTGGGTTCCCCCCCCGCCAGTTTCAGCACCCTTGCCCCGGCGGTCTTCTGCCGCGCGGGATCGTCCGTGGCGTTCACCAGCGCCTCCGCCACGCCGTCACCGTCAATGTCCAGCAGGGACTCCGCCACCACGCCCGGAACGCGCCGCTCAATCGCGCCCGTTTCGGCGTCGTACACCCGCAGCAGCCAGGCGTTCTCCCCGTCGCCGTTGTACATGGCCACCGCCACCTCCATGCGCCCGTCGCCGTCCACGTCCGCATGGGCGGGGTTGGGGGCCTTTGTCGCCACCTTGCCGGTGGTTACGCTCTCCGCCCAGCCGTAACCCCATGCCTTCTCCATGCGCCCGTCCAGGTTCAGCAGCACCTCATGGTGCTGGGCAAAGTCGGCCACGCACAGGAAATCGTCACGTCCGTCGCGGTTGAGGTCGGTGAAGGTGATGAGCCCGTAGCTGCGCATGTTGGCCGGGGCCACGTCCCACTGGGCGAAGTGTTTCACCCGGCCCGTATCCGCGTCCAGAAACCACATGCGGCTGTGGGTTTCCACCACCAGTTCCCTTGCGCCGTCCCCGTCCAGATCGGTTTGCAGCAGCGACGGGAAGCAGGTGTACTGGTCGAAGTCATAGCGCCAGCGTTGTGCCAGCGCGCCGTCCTGAAAGTTGAAAAGCGCCATGTAGCCGAACTGTTTGTCCGGGGGATAGCCCTGCATGAGCACCACCACCTCGCGGCCCGGTATGGCGGGCAGGTAGTCGTCCACATGCAGGTACCAGGCGTAGGACATGGGTTCCACGTCATGCCGCCAGCGCACCGCACCGTCGTCCACCGACACCAGCACGGCGGCGGCGTAGGGTTCGGCGGGCCGCCCCGCCTTGAGCAGCACCTCCTCCGCGCCGTCGCCGTCCAAATCACCCGACGCGGCCAGCGTGGTGAAGTTGAGCCCCGGCGGATGGCACGTCCACAGGGTTTCCCCCGCCGGTGAAAAGGCGTGCAGCGTTCCGGCCGTCACGGCCAGCCCCGCCAGGCCCCCGCCGCCGGACAAACGGGCCACCGTGACCGTTGGCGCGCCCCTGCCCAGATCCAGCGCCGCCACCGGCTCCGGCGCGGCGGTCATGCGTCCCGGCAGCGGCTGGAACGCGGTGAGCTGGGCGTTCTGGCGCGGTTCGGGCCATTCCCCCGTCCCGCCCAGCAGGACGCACGCAAACACCAGCCCCGCCAGCGTCATTTCTCGGAGTCCCGCAGCCGCCTGTTGGCCTTTTCCAACTCGTCCAGCACCCATGCGCGGTGGTTGGTGGTGCTCACGTTGACAAAGTCCTCCTGGTAGGGAAAATCGAAGACCCACAGGGCGGACAGGGGGACCCCCGCCGCCTCGATGGCGGCGATCATCTCCGTGATTTCGGCGCGGGCCTTTTCGGGCCCGCCGTCCTTCTCCGTGTCCGGCGCGCCGAACTCGCCCACAAACAGGGCCTTCCCCGACGCGGCGGAGGCGCGCATGCACAGTTGCAGCAGTTCCAGATGAGGCGTCACCGGCTGGTCAAAACGCCGCTCCTTGTCGAAGGGGTAAAGGTGCACGCTGATGAGGTTGAGCGGGTCGGGCGTCACATCCGCCAGGTTCCTCATAAACTCGTCGCGGCTGTCCTGCGTCCAGGACAACTCCGCGCGCTGGTGCTCCGCCGAGCCCCGGGGCATGCTGTGGCCGGAGGTAATCAGCCGGTGCGGATCCGCCCTGCGCACCGCCGCCCCGAACTCGCGGCAGGCCGTGGCAATCATGTCGTGGGTCATGTCGTCGGCGGGACCGCGCGCCGCGCGCGTGCCCAGTTGCGGCACCACTGGGGGGCGGTTGTCCGCCGCATTGGGCAGGTCCGCCGCCAGGCTGTGCTCGTTGCCCAGTTCCCATGCCCAGATTGCGGGCGAGGACGCATACCGGCCAACGACTTCCGCCGTATAGGCGCGCATGAATCCAATGGTCCTGCTTGCCGGATCGCCCCAGGCGCTTCGCGGCTCGTCCATCATGTCCGGCACGCACACATCCAGCCAGAAAAGGCTCGGAATGAGACCGATGCCCCGTTTCTCCGCCGCGCGCACCGCAAGGTCCATGCGCCGGAAATACTCCCCCCTGTCCTCCCTGTACAGTTTCCATTCCGACGGCCAGAAGGGGCAGGCCATGAAGCGCGCGAAGGGGATGCCGCGCCGAGACAACTCGTCCAGACCCTTTTCAATGCTTGCCGGGTCCGGGTTTGCCAGCAGCCGGCTGAAGAGGTCGAAATAGTTCACCCCGATGGCGCGGCAGGGCTTGCCGTCGCGCAGCACAGCCCCCCCCTCGCCCAGGGTGAGCGGCGCAACCACCGCAGCCGGGGACGGCGCCGCCGCACCCTCCGCCTGCGTTGCGGAAAAAACCACAAGGCCCATGAGAAGAAATGACATGGCGGACTCCTTCAACGTCGCGGAAAGCCTGCTGCTGACATCCCCCTAAATCCCCCTTCAAAGGGGGACTTAAAAAGTTAAGTTTCAGGATTGTGCGCCATGTTTCCCGGACACGCCAAAGCGCGGGCAACATGCCGGCAAACACGGTCTCATGCGGGGACGATCTCCCGTGCGCGCCCTCTTCAAGTCCCCCTTTGAAGGGGGATTTAGGGGGATGTTTCTCTTCGTCCCTTTCGTCCCTGCCCGCGCCCCCTACTCCACCACCAGCACATTGTGTATATGGAGCCCGGCAATCTCCGCCGTGAGCACGCCGTCCTTCCAGGTCCATTCAAGGCCCGCCTCGTCGGGTGCGAGGAAGCAGCGCTTCGGCTTTTCCGCCACGGGCAGGGTCACGGTGAAGGGGCCCGTGTCGGGCACGTCCTCGACCATGTGACGGTTGGGCGACAGGTAGCCGCCCGCCGAACGGTTCACGAACTGGATGAGCATGCGCCCGTCTTTCGTGCGCGCCGCCATCTCAATCCACCACGGTCCGCCCACGCGGGCGAGGCCGGGCGCGTCCAGCGCGGCAATCATGTCGCCCAGGAAACGGCGCAGGCCGGGGTAATGGCTCTGGTAATAGTTGCGGAACACGGGACCATGCAGCGCCACCACGACACCCTTGCCGAATTCATTCCGCGTGGCCGCGATGACGTCGCTCTGGTTGAGTTCCGGCTCCTGCTGGGCGAGCACGCGGGCCAGCTCAACCGCGCCCTTGAGCGCCACGGGCTGGAACGCCGCCGCCGTCTTCACCGCCTGCCCCTGCACCGGCAGCCAGCCGTCCCGGGGCGCGCCCTCCCGTTTTTCCACCCCGGCCAGCTCGCCGTACTGATCCGCCACGAAATCGCCGCAGAGCAGCAGCCGTCCGCCCTTTTCCACATGGGCCCGCAGCGCCGCCTTCACGTTGTCCGGCACCTCGGCCGCCTCGGGCACGATCACCACCGGATACCTGTCCATCCGCTCCAGGAGCGCCTGCTCGTTGAGGATGTCGGCGCTGTACCCGTTCTCCAGCGCGGACTGCATCGCCCCCTCCAGCCCCTGCTTCGCGGCGGCAAAGTTGAAGAGCGGGTCGTTGTGCTTGTAGTAACTCGTGTCGCTGTGCAGGATGGCGATCTGCGGCAGCGTCTGCGTCTTGTGGCAGTAGGCCTGGCGCTTCCGGCAGAACTGCGCCACCTGCGCCATCGTGTCCTGGTGCCATTCCGTCAGGCGGCCCGAGCGCTGCGGCTGGTCGTAGATGAACACCGCGCCGCCCTGGGCCAGCACGATGGACAGCTCCTGGCAGAGGTGCGGCGCGGTCTTGAAGGTCCAGCCCTGGTTGTTCGTCTGCAGGAAGCTCCACGCCATCAGGTCCCACGGCTTGCCACGGCTGCTGATGAAGCGCGCCTCGGATGCCGCCGTCTCTGTGCCGAAGGAGGGATCGAAGTCGCCGCTGATGTAGTCTATCGGCGCCGTCATCGGCTCCGGCTGGCGCTCCGTGTACATCCAGTTGCTCGTGACCATGCACTCCGGCTTCACCGCGTGCACGGCGTTCACGTAGTTCGTCACGTGTTTCACAAACAGCCCCCGCTGGAACGCCAGCCATTCCTCCCAGTGGACGTCCCCCGCCTTCTTGGGAATCTCCTTGATGCCCGTCTCCTTCGTGAACGCCTTCTGGCAGGCCTCGCTCCAGTCCGGATGGCTGGCCCAGTTCTCCCCGTCTATCCACATCCCGTCAATGTCGTACTCTTTCACCACCTCGATGAGCTGCGGGATGAGCAGTTCCTCGTCGTACTTGCTCAGGCGGCTCGTGTTGTTCGGGTCCGCCTTGCCCCGCGCGTCCACCCGCGCCCATTCCGGGTGCAGCTCAATCGCCCGCGTGTCCCACACCCCCGAATAGTGGATGGACAGGGGGATGCCCATGTCCTTTGTCACCTGCCGCCACACCTTCAGCGCGTCGTTCACGATGCCCGGCGACGGCGACCCCACCTTGCTCGGATAGCCGCAATAACCCGGATGGCCCTTGCAGTCGTACTGAACGAAGTCAGGTTTCACGATGTCCAGCATGGCACGGATGTGCTCGTAGGAAGTTTCCCGGCCCAGTTCCGTGTCCGTGGCGCCGGGGTGCAAATCATAGTGCAGCCCGAAGAAGGCGTCCTCGTGCCAGTTCTTCACCACCGCCGCCTTCTCCTCCGCCACCGACGCGCATCCCGCCAGCACAGCCAGCGTCATCACACAACCCATTGCCGTCATCCGCCGCATTGTCCGTTCCTTTCCGTTGAAACACGCCTTTTTTGCGCCCCGCGCCCCTAAAGCATAGCGGAGCACGCCCCGCGATTCCAGCAGGGAAAAATGTGGGGAAAAACCGTCACACTCCCACTCCGGTTATTGCTCCGCCACCATAAGCCAGGGAACCGCCGTGACCCCGGACGAGGCACGGATGACCTCGGATCCCCCATAGACAACCAGCGAATGGCGCACTTTGTCGCCGTAGGTTTCCCGGAAGGAACGAAGCCCCCGCAGATCGTGGCCGGAGAGGACCGTTTTGCATTTTACTTCCACCGGATACAGAAAGCCGTCCCGCTCCAAAACCAGATCCACCTCGGCGCCGCCCGCACTGCGCCAGTGCCAGGCCCGTGGCGGCACCGCAAGGAGTGACACCTCCGCCAGCAGGCTGTTCACAACCATCGTCTCAAACAGCGCGCCCGCCAGCGGATGCGCCGCCAGCGCGTCCGGGGAGGAGATGCGCTGGAGCCAGCACGCAAGGCCCGTGTCGCCCATATACCCCTTGGGCTTGCCCGAAACGCGTTTCACCGCGTTGCCATGGTAGGCGGGAAGTTCGTTCCACTGGTAGCATGCGCCAAGAATGTCCAGCCAGGATCGGGCCGTGCGCGGCGCGACGCCCAGTTCCCTGCCAAACTGGGAGGCGTTGATTTCCTGGGCTGTCAGGGCCGCCGCCAGGCCGACCAGCCGGGAGAATTCGGAGAGATCACCCACCCCGCCCTGGCGGCGCACATCCCGCTCAATGTAGGTGGCCGTGTAGGATCGGTAATAATCCGGCAGCAGGCTGTCCGGCAGATCGAGCGTGCCGGGCAACTGGCCCCGCCACAAATGACGGTACACCCCGCCGTCCACAACCGGTGTCTTCCATCCTTTTCCCGTGAATTCCTCCGGATGGTCAAGCCATGCCCCCATCCATGGAGCTGTGCCCCCAAACCCCAGCCGCTCAAGGGGGGTCATCGGTCCCAACCCCGCCACCACCACCCTGCCCGCCATGCTTTCCGTCACATCCCGCAGGAGGGCGAGCTGCTGGGAACCCGACAAATAGTACTGGCCCGCACCCTGCTGCCGGTCCATTCTGCGCTTCAATGCGGGCAATAATTCAGGGGCATACTGAATCTCATCCAAAATTAGCGGCGGGGCAAACGTGTCAAGAAACATGTCCGGATCCCTGCGTGCCCCGTAAAGATCCTGGGTGGGGTCAAAAACAACTGATTTGGCTTCCGGGAAAAGATGCGCCAGGAGGGTGCTCTTCCCCACCTGCCGGGCTCCTGTCAGCAAAATTCCCTTAAAATGCTCCGACATGACACGAAGCTTGCTTTCCATGTTTCTAGGCTTGTACTGCATAATACCTCCAAATTACCTTGTATTTTAGAATCATTGCTTCCAATTTGCAAGGTAATTTTGGTATTTCGTTCCATTATTGAACAATACAAATACAGGGGGCCCCGTCATCTGGCCTGTTGTGGATGCACCTCCGGTTTTCCATGAACTGCGGCGGCAACAACTCCGCTTTGGCTGATGTTGCGCCAATGACCAGCCAAAGCAGTGTCGCCGCTGCGCTCTGCCACATACACTCCAAAATACAGCCTTGGTCCCATCTGTACCACCGGCGTTTCGCCGACCTTGCCGCAGTATCGCCGGTGCTCGGCCAGAGCGAAGGCTGGATCTTCCTCGACTGGAAAGAGCCCGTCGATAGCAGCACCGTCACCGCTTACCGCATCAAAAGTCACCTGCGCCCCAACGGTCCCTAGACCGATATGGGCATCACCGTCGAAGAGAAACCACCCTTACCGCGCAGGAGCGCGGCAAGTAATGGGAGTATCGAGTCATAGCCCTCAACAAAGTAGGCGCAGGCGAAACCAGCGACACCGTCATGGCCGTATTGTGACACATAACTTCCATTCTCCCCGTTACCGCCCAAGAGAGCGGGGGGAATCCCTTGTCACTACCCACAATCCGGCAATACGCTGCCATTCCGGGCCTAGGAATGCAGGATGCCAAGCATCGAATCATGCCACACCAACCAACCGCGCTATTGCTACACGAATGCTGTATAATTGCTGTCGATGCTGGCGGATCCCACGCACTGAGCAATATAGCGCCGGTAGTGCTGGACGCCAAGAAATCAATAAAGGCGATAGAGCCTTATGAGAAAGGGGAACCATGAACCTCGACAAGCATCAGAAGGCGTTCTGTAAGTCCGATGCGGAACGCATCCGCCTTCTCGCCCCCGCCGGAAGTGGAAAAACGTTGTCGCTGCTCTGGCGATGCGCTGAAATTCAAAAGGCGAGTGAGAAGAAGCCGCAGCGCTTTCTGGTGGTGACTTTCACCCGCAGCGCCCGTGACGAACTGCGCGCCAGAATCAAGAACGATCCGGATCTTCAGTTTCTGGGAAGCCATCTCCAAATAAACACGCTCAATGCGTTGGGATTTCGTCATCTGAGAAGCCAACAGACCGGCCTGAAACTGGTTACCCGTAAGGACGCATATAATCTTATAGACACTATTCTCCGGCCAGTATGGTCCAAGAATACGGCCATGGAGCCCCTGCTGTCCAACAGGTCCAACCTAAATGCCTTGAAGTCGGACATCCTTGACGCTTTTGATGTACTGAAGGAACTGGGCTTTAGGCATAACACAAAAAACCAGCGTTCCTCATTTCGAGAACACACGGCATGGCTTGAAACGGTCGGCCTGGGTCGCTACTTCCGCACGGCGTATCATGAGAAACTCCAAAAAATGAAACTCCATTCGGAAGAGGAGCAGTATCAATTCCTTGCTTTTTGGGCAGCGGCAACGGAGCACCTATACCAATCCAACCTTATCACATTCACTGACCAGAAGTACGGTGCAATGTTGAGGCTAGAAGGATCATCGGTTGCGGCGAATCAACGCTTCCACCATATACTGGTCGATGAATTCCAAGACGTTGATCCTCTGGACATGAACCTCATCAAGGTTCTCGTGTCCATCCACAAAAGTACCTTGACCATTGTCGGCGATGATGACCAAGCGATCTTTGAATGGCGGGGGGCAGTGCCTAAGTTCATTCTGGAACCGGAATCATTTCTAGGCGGCAACTTTGAGTCTCATGTGCTGGGAAACAACTACAGGTCCCCGGAAAACATCGTCAGGCACGCGCAAAAACTGATACGGAATAACACCATCCGGGTGATGAAGGATGTGAATGCGAAAAACACCAAGAAGGCCGAAATTGAGTGCAGGGAATTTACTGACTACAAGGACAGTTGCGCTTTTGTGATGGGGCTTGTGAAGGAAATGCATGAGAACAAAGAGGGCAACAAACTCGCCATTGTGGGGCGCAAACGGGGCCAGATTATCCCTTATCAGATTCTGCTCGCAGCAGAAGGCATTCGCTTCTACGCAAAGGAAGACCTCAACGTGTTTTTGCAGGTCTCCTTTGATACGCTTCGTGAAACATTGATCGCCCTTGCCCGCCGCAATGATCGCCAGCGCCGGTCACCCGAAGTTGTGGACGATTTCATGCTTCTAGTTGACAAGATCAAACGATTTCCATTGAACAAAGCAGATAAGCCTGCCCTCAAAGCGCATCTTGCTAGCTTGAAGCCCAGAACCTTGGGGGATGCTTTGGATGCCTTATCCAGTTATGACGGCACTCTGAAGGGCGGCATCGGCCTACACCTTTTCTACAATCCCATCAGTCTTCTCCTTAAGACAACCACCCCGGCGGAAACGCTGGCCATTCTAGGAGAGCATTTCGAGGGCTTCAGAAAGGACTATGGGAAGGCACAGTCGCTGGAGGACATCTTTTACATTGACCCACCATTCCTGCACCTAGCCGATTATGCGCAACGATACGGGGATGATTACAATGCCTTCCTAGACGACCTGGATGAGGCTATATCATATCTGCAGACTGAACCGACTGCGGATACGGAGGAAGATTCCGATGTGGAAGAGAGCCTGCCGATTCACCTCATGACGGCATTGCGGGCAAAAGGGAAGGAATATCACACGGTGGTCGTTCTGGACGCGATTGACGGCATCTGGCCCAGCAAACTAGCGTCCACTCCCACGGAATTGGAGCAGGAGCGACGGCTTTTTTACGTGGCGGTGACACGCCCCCGGACACGACTCTTTATCATCGCAAATAGCACAATACTCGGAGAGCCAACATCCCTTTCGCCCTACATTCATGAAATGAGGTTGCCCCCAAAGAGTAATCCGACCTGATGTGGCGTGGATGCGCATGATATTCTAAAAACCCGCAACTTCTTAACTAATATACTGTGATGCAAAAGCAGAAAGGTGCAGACTATGTGCGAGTCTATCGAGTCCATTAAACTCTTGCAAGGTCTTCTTGTTCCACTTCTCGCCGTTTTCGGTGCCTACATAGCCTGGCGTCAATATGTCTTGGCTCAGCGTCAATATCTTCTGAACGAAAATAGGTTGAGACTTGACTTGTATGACAAGAGGTTTCAGGTATATCAAGGTCTTAATGAAATGTTGCTGTACCTTGTTAAAGAGGCCAGACTGCCCTTGGAAGAGCTCCGGAAATTCCGATTGCTCACAGCGCAGAGCACATTTCTTTTCGAGACATCATCCGGTATTGATGAGTTTCTTAATCGTATCGACAAACAGGCTGTTGAACTCTATAAGTTAAACAGACAACTTGAAGATGAATGCCTGCAGCATGGAGTTGAGAGGGACGAACTGGCGCGTAAAGAAAATGAGCTTCTCCAAATGCTTGAGGAACAACGCACTGTTTCCAAGGATCTCTTTGGCAAGTATCTCAGGCCTATCGAGTAGAACTGCGATATGCCGGGACACGTTGAAAAACTTATGACCGTTATAAAATTCTGGGGCCGCGCTCCAGAACCAGGTGGCTAAAGAACTCTTTCCCTGCGCACGCTGCGGGTGAAACGGGAAACCCGGGGGCAGCTTCTGGTAAAATGAGCTTTCCGCCCGTTCTGCGCGGAACACACCAACAGAAAGGCTTGAGCGATGGCGAAAAATATTTACCAGAAGATATGGGACGCCCACCTGGTGCACACGCCGGAGGGCCAGGACAGCATCCTGTACATTGACCGGCACTACGTGCACGAGGTCACGTCGGCGCAGGCCTTCGAGGGGCTGCGCATCTCGGGGCGCGGGGTCCGCCACCCGGAAATGACCTTCGCCACCATGGACCACAACATCCCCACGACGGACCGGACGAAGCCGATCACCGACGCCCTGTCCAAGGCGCAGATAGACACGCTGAAGAACAACTGCGCCGAGTTCGGGGTGACCTGCTTTGACATGCACCACCCGCTCAACGGCGTGGTCCACATCATCGGCCCGGAGCTGGCGCTGACCCAGCCGGGCATGACGATTGTGTGCGGCGACTCCCACACGTCCACCCACGGCGCGCTGGGCGCGCTGGCCCACGGCATCGGCACGAGCGAGGTGGAGCACGTGCTCGCCACGCAGACGCTGCTCCAGAAGCCGTCAAAGACCATGGAAATCCGGGTGAACGGCGCGCTGCGCCCCGGCGTCACCGCCAAGGACGTGGTGCTCGCCATCATCGGCAAAATCGGCACGGCGGGCGGCACGGGCTATGTCGTGGAGTACACCGGTGAGGCCATCCGCGGGCTGTCCATGGAGGGCCGCATGACCGTGTGCAACATGACCATCGAGGCGGGCGCCCGCGCGGGGCTCATCTCGCCGGACCAGAAGACCGCGGACTACCTGAAGGGCCGCGCCTACGCGCCCAAGGACCGCGACTGGGACGAGCTGTCCGCGGAATGGCTTTCCTGGGCCTCCGACCCCGGCTGCGCCTACGACACGCTGGTCGAGCTGGACGGGGCGGACATCGAGCCGCAGGTGACCTGGGGCACTTCGCCCGGCATGGTCACCGGCGTTTCCAAACACACCCCCGTGCTTGCGGAAATCGCCGACGCCAACACGCGCCTCGCCGCCGAAATGGCCCTGAAGTACATGGGCCTGGCCGAGGGCGTCCCCATGACCGAAATCGCCATTGACAAAATGTTCATAGGCTCCTGCACCAACGGCCGCATCGAGGATCTGCGCGAGGCCGCGAAGGTGGCAAAAGGCCACAAGAAGGCGGACTCGGTGAAACTGGCCATGGTGGTGCCCGGCTCCAACAAGGTCAAGGCGCAGGCCGAGGCCGAGGGCCTCGACAAAATCTTCCTCGCCGCCGGCTTTGAATGGCGCGAGGCGGGCTGCTCCATGTGCCTCGCCATGAACGACGACCGGCTCGAGCCCGGCGAGCGCTGCGCCGCCACCTCAAACCGCAACTTCGAGGGACGCCAGGGCAAGGGCGGGCGCACCCATCTGGTGAGCCCGGCCATGGCCGCCGCCGCCGCCGTGGCGGGCCATTTTGTGGACGTGCGCGACTGGGACTTCAGGGACTGAACCGCGCCACCGCGCGATGAAACACGGGTGAAAGGAAAGACACCATGGAACCCATCAAAAAACTGACCGGCATCGTCGCCCCCCTTGAGGCGCTGAACGTGGACACCGACCAGATCATCCCCAAGCAGTTCCTCAAGCGCATCGGCCGCACCGGTTACGGCGACGTGCTCTTCTACGACTGGCGCTATCTGGACGACGGCAAAACGCCCAACCCGGACTTTGAGATGAACGCCCCCCGCTACCAGGGCGCAAGCATCCTGCTGAGCAAGGAGAACTTCGGCTGCGGCTCCTCCCGCGAGCACGCCCCCTGGGCGCTCCACGACTACGGCATCCGGGTCATACTCGCCCCGTCCTACGCCGACATCTTCTACAACAACTGCTTCAACAACGGCATGGTGCCCGTCCGCCTCGCGGACGACATCATCGAGCGGTTGTTCGCGGAAGTGCGCGCGTCGGAGGGGTACTCGCTGACCGTGGATCTGGAGTCCATGACCATCACCAGGCCCTGCGGCGGCGTCATCCCCTTCGAGCTGAACCCCTTCCTCCGCGAACGCCTGCTCAACGGGTGGGATCAGATCGGCCTGACCCTCCGCTTCGAGGACAAAATCGCCGCCTACGAAAAGGCGCGCGGCATCGCCTGAGCGCCGCCGCACCGGACACAACCGATGACAGGGGCCGGTTCCGCGCCGCACACGCCGGAACCGGCCCCCTCTTTTCCCATAACCGCGCGCCCCTGTAGGGGCGGACCCCCGTGTCCGCCCGCAACCCCTCCACTGCACGCCGCGCCGCCACTGTGATAAAATTCCATTGGACTGGACGGGTTTTCGCCCGCAAACTGGGAGACGACAACATGCCCATATACACCTACCAAATCATCAACGACGACGGCTCCGAGGGGCCCACCTTTGAATACGCTCACGGCATGAACGAACCGCCGCTGGCGGAGCATCCCGAAACGGGCCAGCCCGTGAAACGGGTCTTTGCCGCACCCCACGTGGCGGGCTGGGGCAACGAGCGGGTTTCCAAGCAGATGACCAGCGACCAGAACGTGGAGCGCCTCGGTTTCACCAAGTACGTGCGCAACGGCAAGGGCCACTATGAGCGCACCGCGGGCGGCGCGGGCCCGAAGCAAATCAGCGTGAAGGACACGGACTGAGCAAAACAAACGCGGCGTCCGGACACGGGTTCCGGACGCCGCGTTTTTGTTATTGAACGGTTACTTTCCGAGGCCCATGGGGCCTTCCTGGAAAATGCGGGCGTCCATGAGGGCAAGGTCCGGCGAAACCAGCGGACGGAAGCCCATCTGGCCCAGCACATCCTTCTCCAAATCCAGCCCGGGCGCGATTTCGATGAGCATCAGGCCCTCGCGCACAAGTTTGAAAACGCAGCGCTCGGTGACAAAGAGAATCTTGCGCCCCTCCTCGCGGGCCACCTTTCCGCTGAAGGTGATCTGCTCCACCCGCTCCACAAACTTCTTCACCCTGCCCTCGGCGGCGACGGCCAGCCTGCCGTCGGCGATTTGGATGTCCGCGCCCACCGCCGCAAACTCGCCGCAGAAGATGACCTCCTTCGTCGCCTGGGTGATGTTCACAAAACCGCCGCAGCCGATGATCTTCATGCCCAGCTTGCTCACGTTCACATTGCCCTCGCGGTCCGCCTGGGCCATGCCCACGCAGGTCGCGTCAAGGCCTCCGCCGTCATAGAAGTCAAACATGGCCGCCTGCGACATGAAGGCGCTTGGATTCTTCGCCGGGCCGAAATTCTTGCCGCCCTGCGGCAGCCCGCCCAGCACCCCCACCTCCGTGTTCAGCACAAAACTGTCCAGCATCCCCTCCTCGTGGGCCACGTTCGCCACCCCGGTGGGGATGCCCACGCCGAGGTTCACCCGGTAGCCCCGGTGCAGCTCCATCAGGGCGCGCCGGCAGATGACCTTCTCCAGGCTCATGGGCATCGGCGGGATCTCCTTCTCGAGAGCCACCCGAAGCTCCCCGGTGTAACTGGGGTCATGCTCCACGAACAGGGTGTGCGGGTGCGCCTGGCGCGATGTCGCCACCACCACATAGTCCACAAACACCCCGGGAATCCGCACATCGTGGGGCTTGGCCGGACCGTCGCCCAGCCGCTCCACCTGGGCGATGACGATGCCCCCGCTGTTTTTCACCGCCATGGCCACCTCAAGGTTCTCCATGCAGATGGCCTCGTCCTCGGTGGTGATGTTGCCTTCGGGGTCCGCCGTGGTGCCGCGGATCACGCCCACATCCGGCTTGAACGACTTGTACAGCAGCATCTCCCGCCCGTCCACCGTCACCACCTCCACAATGTCCTCGCAGGCCCGGGTGCGCTCGTTCAGTTTGCCGCCCTCGATGCGCGGGTCGGCGAAGGTGCCCAGCCCCACGCGGGTCAGCAGGCCGGGCCGACCCGCCGCAACCTCGCGGTACAACTGGCACATGGTCCCCTGCGGCAGGTTGTACGCCTCCACCTGGTTCATGGCGATCATTTTCACCACTTCGTGGTTCAGCCCCACATGGCCGCCGATGATGCGCTTCACCATGCCGGGATAGCCGAAATGGTTCATGCCCTTCCGCTCGGAACTGAAGGGGCCCAGTCCCGCCGCCCACACCAGGGTGAGCTCCTTGGGGGATCCGTTTTTTTCAAAAAGCCGGTAAAACGCGGGATAAACCTCCTCCGAGGGCATGGGGGCCACAAGCACCGTCGCGCCATCCCTGACCTGTCTCACCGCCTCGTCCGCACTGACAACTCTCGCCATTACCATTGCTCCTGTCTGGTTGCGTCATGAACCCCGCGCTCAGCCGATTACCACCCCGACACCCCATAATTTACCCCATTTCGCACCTTGATTTCCTCTATTTGGAATTATTACCGCTTCAATGGGAAGGTAACCGCCGCATTATTTCCCCGTCTCATGCTTCCCAGCCAAACAGCCACGCCGCATTGCGCGTGGTGGCGGCGGCAATTTCCGCCTCGGGAAGTTCCAGCAGTTCGGCGGCGGCCCGCAGGTTGTGGAGGATGTTTGCGGGCACATTCGGGCGCTCACGCACCTCCACGGGCGGAATGTCGGGACTGTCCGTTTCCAGTAGCAGCGCGTCCGGGTATATCAACCGGAGCATTTCGTTCCGCTTGCGGCTGTTCCGGTGGGTGAGCACGCCGCCGAGGGAAAAGCGCATGCCAAAATCCATGAACCGGCGGGCCACCTCGGCGCTGCCCGTGAAATTATGGACCACTCCCCCCCGCTCCGGCACGCCAACATGCTTGAAACATTCCAGCATCTCATTGAAGGCCCCCCGGCAATGCAGCACCACGGGCAGGTTCATGGAGCGGGCGGTGGAAAGCTGCGCCTCAAAGACACGAACCTGAAGGTCAAAGGGGGTGCGGTCGGTGCGCGTGTCCAGTCCGGTCTCGCCCACACCCACCGCGCCCTTTTCCAGCGCCTCCGGCAACCCCGTAACCGCGCCGGCGGAGTTTTCGTCACAGTACCAGGGATGAATGCCCAGCACGCATTCGACATCGCCATGAAGCCGGGCCAGCTCCAACGACCGGGGCCAGTCCCCCGGAACCACCGAGGCGGTGACCATTTTCACCACCCCGGTCGCCCGCGCGTCCCGGAGCACCCCGTCAAGACACCCCCGGAATTCTTCGCATTCCAGATGGCAGTGGGCGTCCACCAGGCGCATGCCGGTGCCGCCTGCCGTTGTCATCGCGGGGAGATCAATTTCTGGACCTCGGGGGAGCCCAAATTCTCGGCGGTCACCACAACCACGCCGGTGTCAATCACCTTGGGGACGGTTTCGCCCTTGATGGACGCCACCACCGCCTTCACGCCCTCATAGCCCATCTTGAAGGGATCCTGCACCATGAGCGCCTGGATGACGCCCTCCTTGAGCGCGGCGATCTCCTCTTCGGAGGTGTCAAAGGCCACCAGTTTCACCTGCCCCGCCTTGCCCGCCGCCCGAAGCGCCTGGGCCGCGCCGATGGCGCCCGGCTCGTTCGCGCTGAAAATGCCGCCCAGGTTCGGGAACGCGGTGAGCATGTCCGCCGTGACGTTCATGCCCAGGCTCACGTCGCTCTGGCTGTAGTTGGAGGCCACAATCTTCATGTTGGGGAATTCCGCGATGCCCTCGCGGAAGCCGCGCTCGCGCATCTCCGACGTGGCCGCGCCGGGCACGAAGGGGATAAGCCCCACCTCGCCCGTTTCGCCCATCAGTTTCGCCAGTTGCCGCGCCGCCTCGCGCGCGCCCGCCACGTTGTCCGTGGCCACGAGCGACTTGGGCACGTCCGACTTCACGCCGGAGTCAAAGGTCACCACGGGGATGCCCGCCGCGTCGGCCTGGGCCACGATGCCCGCCAGGGCGTTCTCGTCGCAGGCGGCCATTACAATGCCGTCCACCCTGCGCACGATCATGTCCTGGATGATGCTGATCTGCTTGTCAATCTCCGTTTCCTTGGCGGGGCCCTGCCAGGTGATGTCCACCCCCAGCTCCGCGCCCGCCGCGTCCGCGCCCGCCTTCACCGCCAGCCAAAACTGGTGCGCAAGCCCCTTGGGAATCACGGCAATTTCCATCCGCGCCTTCGCCTCTTTCCCCTTTGCCGCGCCCGCACCCTCCGGCCCGGGGGTGGACGGCTGGCCGCCGCATCCGCAAAACACCGCCGCCGTCAGCGCCAGCAGCGCCATGGACATGACCTGGAATTTTTTCATCGATGCTCTCCTTGTTGCAGTGGAATTAGCATACCGTTCCGGGGCGCGGTTCCTCCACTTTTCGCCGGACCTTGGCCCCCGGCGGAGGCGCACAGGCGGAGCCCGTATTCCATGCGGCGCATCGCGGGGGGGAACCAGTTGCGGAAATAACTGTTCGTGTCGCGCGGATAGCCGGTGAAACACCCGCCCCGCGCCACCCGCTCCGTGCCGCGGGGGGAGCCCTGCGGATCATCCATGGGCGACTGCCGGTAATAGCCGGGATCATACAGGTCGCCGCACCATTCCCAGACGTTGCCGTAAACATCATGCAGTCCGAAGGGGTTGGGGGCCAGTTTGCCGACGGGCTGCTGACGCTTGTCGCTGTTCTCCGAGATCCATGCGTGAAAAACAAGCTCCGCCGGGGATTCCCCCCAGTAAAATGTGCCCTCCGTGCCGCCCCGCGCGGCATATTCCCACTCGGCTTCGGTGGGCAGCCGCACCGCCTGGTCCGAAGCCTCGTTGACGCGCCGGATGAAAAGCTGGGCATCCTCCCAGGACACCATGTCCACGGGCAGATCCTCCCCCCGCACATTGCACGGCACCACCCCCATCACTGCCTTCCACTGCGCCTGGGTCACCTCGTGCTTGCCCATCCAGAAGGGCTTTGTGATGCTGACCTTGTGCCGCGCCCACTCGCCGGGCGCGCCGCCGGTTTCAATGTCCGTGCCCATCATGAACTCGCCCGGCTCAATCCGCACAAACTCGATGGCGGTGGTCTCGGTCAGGCGCAGTGTGGCCGTCCTGCCGGAAACCGTCCATTCGGGGGAGAGTTTCTTCTCGGGTGCGGGATACACCAGCGTGTCCAGCGACGCCTGGTCGTTTCCGGCCAACTGCGGAAAGAAGGTTTGCTCACCCCCGTAGCGTGTGTCCTTGACAAGCACAAACTGGACCGCCTCCCCCGCGTCAAGGGCGGCGGGGGCTGCCGCTCCGGAGGCTTCCGAGAGTTTCCTTTGGGCGGCCGTCAGTTCCCCGGCCCGCGCCGCAAGCGCCTGCTGGTTGGTGACGGAGGGTGTGACGGAGGCGATACGGGCGAATTCCAGGGCCGCCGCCACCCATCGCCGGTCCAGCGCCAGGGTCATCCGGATGTCGTCAATGCGGGCGAGGGCGGCGGCGCGCACCCGCTTGTCAAACTGGAGCATGCCCTTTTTGTCCCCGCCCATGCTCCCGAAATCAAAAATGATGTGGAAAACCCTGCCGGTGCCCTCCACCGAATAAGCGCCCCGCGCCTCCATCCCCGCCAGTTCCATCTTGAAGTGTTTGCCCTGCAGCATGTCCTCGTTGAAGTCAATGCGCCTGACGGGGGAAGCCGCGTCGCTTTGGTTTTTCCACACCCCCTCAAGGGGTTCGAGTCCGCGTGTTCCGGAGGGTTTCGACGGGGGGAATTCCCGGTCTGTCACGGTTAAGGGGGCTGTCCTGGTGTCCCGGCGGACCAGGACAACCCCGGCAACGGCGCACGCCAGAAACAGGACACCTGCCACACCCGCCGCCCATTTTCTTCCTTTTCCCGTCCAAATCCCCCCGGCGGCCCGGTCCGGGGGGGCGTCTTCCTGGCAGGCGTCAAGGGCCCTCCGGAATTCCGTCACCGTTGCCAGCCGGGAATCCACGGGGGCCAGGGCGCGCGACGCCAGCTGATCGCATGCGGGCGGCAGTTCCGGCACAAGCTCCGCCAGCCGGTGGTAGCCTGTGGGCATCTGACCCGAAAGCATCTCAAAAAACATCACCCCCAGGGAGTACAGATCGGCGCGGCCGTCCACCCCGGAGGGGTCTTTCCGCTGTTCGGGCGCGATGTAATAGGCCTTGCCCATGGCTGTGCCCGGCGCGGTCATCACGGGCTCCTCCATCGCCCTCGCCAGGCCGAAGTCCAGCAGTTTGACCGTGCCGTCGGGCAGCACCATGACATTCTCGGGGGACAAGTCGCGGTGGACTATTTTTTTGTCATGGGCATAGGCCAGCCCGTCGGTGACGCGCCGCAGAATCCAAACAGCCTGCCGCAGGGGGATCCTTCCCCTGCGGGTCATCATGCCGCGCAGGGTGGTCCCCTCCAGAAACTCCATGGTGAAATACGGAATCCGCCCCTCACTGCCCGCGTCCAGCACGGCGGCAATGTTGGGGTGGCGCAGCTGGCGGGCGATGTCCATCTCGCGCAGAAACCGTTCGGCGGCGCGGGGGTTCGTCAAATGCCTGGGAAGAATGGTCTTGAGCGCAACCCGCAGGCCGGTCTCGCGGCATCTCGCCTCGTAAACCACCCCCATGCCGCCGTGCCCGACAATGCGCAGCACCTCGTATCTTCCGGCGAAAACATCCCCGGGCTTGAGATATCCGGGATTGGAGGGCTTGCTTCCAGAAGGCTCCATCGGTGTTGACCTCCCCTACCCTGTTGTCCCAAAGGCATTTGCCTAATTGGTCACCTTGAACCGTTCGCCCGTGTCATCCATCTCAATGGCGATGGCCCGGGACTGCACCGCGATGAGCCGCGCCTTGGTGCCCGGAACCATTTCGCCCACATAGACTTTTTTCAGGTTGATGATGGCCAGCGCCTCGGGTTGGGTGGTGCTCGCCTCGCGCAGCACGTTCAGCCGGAATTCAGACAAACCCAGCCGTGACCGGTCCGACGGGGTAAGCCGGGGCAGTGAATTGACATCAACCACGCCCTCGGGCTTTTTTGCCACGGGGGCGGCGGCGGGAAAGGCGGCGGGCAGCGCGGCGGGCTTCTGAAGCGGCTCCTCCACCGGTGTCACCACCGTGGGCAGGGGAGGCAGGGGAATGGTGTCCTCCTGCGGCTCCTCATCCACCGGCTCCGGTTCCGGTTCCGGTTTTTTCACAGGCGCGGGCACTGCGGCGGCCACCTTGACCGGCTCCGCCGGTTTTTCAACAGGTGTTGGCGCAACCTCAACCGGCGCAGGGGCGGGCGTCTCCGCCACAGGCTGTGCGGGCGCGGGTACAGGTACGGGTGCGGGCGGTGGTGCAACTGCCGCCACGGGCTGCGGCGCGGGTGTGGGCACGGTCACAACCGGCGGCGGATTTGGGGCCGGAGCCGGGGCCGGGGCGGGCGCGGCGGGTTGCGGCGCGGGGCTGACCGCAACCGGCTGGGGTGCGGGCGCGGCAGGCGGCGGTGCGGGATTCTGCACCGGAACCGCGGCGACAGGCAGGGGCGCGGGCGCAGGCGCGGGTGTCGCGGGCGCGGGCACCACCGACACCACTGTTGCGGGAACCGCGGGCGACCCTGGCTGGCGCAACACCAGAAACGCCGCCACGGAAACCGTTCCCGCCACCACTGCCAGCGCGGCAATGCCGCCAAACACATACAGCAAAACGGGGGATTTTCCCCCGGACTGTCTTTTTCTGCGCGCAGGCCGGGCCCCGCCCAGGAGTTCCTCCGCCGCCGCTTCCGGTGTGAGGGGGATGAGGTTGTCCTCCGCCGCCGCCTTTTCCGCGGCGGCGCGGTCCTCCTCCAGTTTGTTGAGGGCGTCCAGGATGGAACTCATCCGCTCGCGTCTCCCGTGGGACTCTCCTCCCTGGATACGGTCGTTTTTTCCTGCTGCGGCAGGGAAGGCGGCTGGACGGTGGCAACAGCCCCGTCGGCGTGGGGCACAAGGGGCGACGTGCCCGCCACCGGTTCTGTCTTCTCCTTGGGAAGCAGTTCCTCAACAGGCGGCAGCGGAGCAAAGGCTTCGGGCGGCGGCAACTCGCGCACCTGCACCAGCGTCATTGCCCCCTTTTCCTCAGGAACGGGCGCAAAGGCCCCGGGCAATGCCGAAGAAACCTGCTGTTGCGGTTCCGCCGCCGGGACGGGGGGAATGGCGGGGGCGGGGGCGGGGGCTGCCGCCGGGGCGGAAGGCGTCGCCGGGGCGGCGGGTTCCGCAGGAGCCGCAGGAAGCGTTTCCGGGACGGGCTGTGGCGCGGGCGCGGCGGGAACCGGCACAGGGGCGGGCTCCGGCACGGCTGCTGCGGAAACCGGCACGGGCGCGGGTGCCGCCACCGGCGCGGGCGCGGGCGGTGGCGCAACCGCCACCGGCTGTGCGGTGGAAGCCGGGACCGGCTGGGAAACATCGCCGCCGCGCGGACGCAATGCGGGAACCGCCGCGCCGCCGGACCAGCTTGCGATGACCATCCTCACCTGCCGTCCGGCCTTGCCGTCCATCTTCATGCCTGTTTCGGCCTGAAGCGAGGCCACGGCGGAGGCCGTCTCGCTGTCATAGGTGTCGCCCGTGTTTTTTTCGCCGATCAGCCCCAACCCGCGCAGCGACTTCTTCAGCGCGGCCACCTGGCCGCCCTTCTGGCCGGGAATCATCACCCCCTGGCCGGGGGCGTCGTCGCGCCAGGGCACCAAGGCCTCGTTCAGATAAATGTCGCGGAACAATATCCGGCTTATCTGTTTCTCCGACCCGTCGCCGAAGACCACCGTCACGGTTTCCTCGTCCGCGCCGGTGAGCGCAATCCAGCCTGGACCGCCCGCAAGGTTGACCTTGAGCATCGCGGGCAGGTTGGCCGCCACCAACTGGGACAGGGAGGAGCGCAACTGCTCGCACACCAGCCCCGCGCGGCTGAAATAATTCTCCAGTTCCGCCGTGCCCCCGGCCGAATCCGGGACCGCCGCAACGGACCACGCCCGGAGGATTGCCGCCGCGCCCGCGCCGGAAAGCGCCGCGGGGGGTGCGGCGGTGATTTGCTCAATCAACTGTTTGGCCGTGCCGCCCGACTGCGCGTCCCGCGAGGCCGCCGCGAGACGGTCAATCACCCTGCGCGCCACCGGGGAATCGGCGGGGAGGGCGGGCGGGGCCGGGGTGGCGGGCGCCGCCGCGGACACCGATGCTTCAGACGGCGGGGCGGCGGGCGGAGGCGTGTCACCGGAAAGCAGCCGGTTGAACACGCCCAGTTCGCGGGAGAACCGGTCCAGAGGACTCGCCAGGAACTGCGCCAGCACCAGCAGCAGCACCGCCGCGAGCACCATGGTCGGGCTGGGCAGCAGCCGCTTCCATCCCCCCTTTTCGCGGGGACGCTTCACGGTCACCTTTTCACCCCGGAGTTCCCTGGCCGCCCTGTCAACAATCGCGGCGGAAATCACATGCTCCTCGCGGGTGTAGCCCACCAGCAGCGCCCGGTCGCACAGGGCGTTGATCACGCGCGGGGTGCCGCCGGAGTGCTTGTACACCCGCTTGATGGCGCCCTTGGAAAAGTTCACCGACTTGCGCCCGCCCGCCACATGAATGCGGTAGGCGATGTACTGGAGCGTCTCCTGCGCGTTGAGCGGGGTCAGGTGGTAGCGCGCCGTGATGCGCTGGTTGAGCTGGCGCAGCTCGTGGAGCGCCAGCTTCTCCCCCAGCTCCGGCTGGCCGATGAGCACAATTTGAATCAGCTTGTTCGAGTCGGTCTCAAGGTTGGAAAGAAGCCGTATCTGCTCCAGCACCTTCGGATCCAGGTTCTGCGCCTCGTCAATGACCAGCACGCAGTTCTTGCCCCGCGCCGCCGCGTTGAGCAGGTGGATGTTCAACTCCTCGGTCAGCCCGAGCAGGTTGTCCGCCTTGGTGTCAATGCCGAATTCGCTGTTGATTTTGCGAAGCAGCTCCACCGGGCTCAGGAAGGGGTTGAAGATGAAGGACACCTCCGTGTCCGAATCAAGCTGGCTGAGGAGGTTGCGGCAGATGGTTGTCTTGCCCGTGCCAATCTCGCCGGTGACCATGACAAACCCGGAGCGGTTTTTAATGCCGAAAAGCAGGTGGGCAAAGGCCTCCCTGTGCTTTTCGCTGAGATACAAAAATTTGGGGTCGGGCGTGAGATTGAACGGTTTCTCGCGCAACCCATAGAATGCTTCGTACATGGCCGCCTCGTGGTACAAGCCAATGGCAAATTCTTGACAACATAGAATATCATGTAACGGTTCTGGAATCAATGGCTTGCGTCCCGGCGGGACGGTTTAAACTGTTAAAAACCGGTCTTTCCGTCCGCAGGGGAAGGGTTCGGCGCTGATGAGGTTCGTTTTTTACACGAATGAAACGGAAAAGTACGCCGGGGTCAGGCACCGGGTGCTTAAGTTTGCCGAACGCCTTGCCGCAGAGGGCCACGAATGTGTCTTCTGCCCCCCCGCCCCCCTCTCCCAGTGGCGTCTTTTGTACGAAAACCGCTCCAGGACGGCGAAACTGGCCTATCTCGCCCTGGTGTTGCTCCGCCGCCTCGCCCAGTTGCGCCATGCGCCAGACGCGGACGCCGTGTTCCTCAAGGGGCCCCTTTTCCCCTACGGACCGCCCCTGCTTGAGCGGCTCCTGTACCGGCTGAATCCGCGCATGGTCATTGACGTGGATGATGCAATGTGGGAACCGCCCGCCTATGTGGACAGCCCCTTTGTGCGGTTTATGGACTTGGGCTGGGCCGCGAAAATGGCCCGGATGGCCCGGGAGGTCATCGCGGGAAACGGGGTGATTGAGGCGTATTTTCGGGAACACGGGGCGCGTTCTGTGACGGTCATCCCCACCTGCATAGACATGGAACGGCACACCCAAAAGACATATCCCGAACGGAAGGCGGACAGCCCGGTGGTGCTGGGCTGGACCGGGGTGCGCGACAACCTGGGCTATCTCCGCGCCATCCTGCCTGCACTGCGGGAACTGGCCGCACGCCGCCCAGTGGAACTGCTGGTGGTCAGCGACGGGGATTTCACCGCCGACGGGCTCACCGTGCGCAACCGCCCCTGGACCGAGAATACGGAAATCGCCAACCTTCAGGAGCCGGACATCGGCCTGATGCCGCTGGAGGACACCCCGCGCGCGCGGGGAAAATGCGCCTTCAAGGCGCTCCAGTTCATGGGTGTAGGCACCCCAGTGGTGCTGTCGCCCGTGGGCATGAACCGCGATGCGGTGGAGGACGGGGTGAGCGGTTTTCTGGCCGATACCCGTCAGGAGTGGCTGGACCGGCTGGAACAACTGGCGGCCTCCCCCGCCCTGCGGGAACAGATGGGCCGGGCGGCGCGCGCGCGCGCGGCGGAGTGTTATTCTTACGATGCGCACCACCCCGTGTTTCGCGGGGTGATGGAACGGGCGGCGGAAAGGAAAGGCAGGGGGTAATGCGGCTGAATCTGGCAAACGATCCCGCCATCGCGCTGGCCCAGGAATGGGCCGGCCAGTTGGACGACTGGTTTGAGCAAAACGGCACCGCAGGGTTTGACCCCTTTGACGTCAAGGCGCACCCGCTCATCCAAAAATGCCAGTCCCGCCCCCTGCCCCGGCGCGCATCCACCGTGCTGTGCGACCTGTTTCCCCGCGCCTCCCGCCGCCTGCTCGGCGTTCAACCCTCCGAAAACCCGAAAACCCACGCACTGCTGGCGCTGGGTTTGCTTCGCCTGCACCAGGCCACCGGCGAGCCCCGGTGGCTGGAAAAGGCCGTGGTGAGGCTGCGGTGGCTGATGGATCACCCCTCGCCGGGGCAGGACGCGCTGTGCTGGGGGTACCCTTTCAGCGTCACCGCCAAGGGGTTGCACACCCCGCCCCACACCCCCGTGGCCGTGGTCTCCGCCATTGCGGGCCAGGCCTTCCTGCTCGCGTGGGAGGTCACTGAAAGCCAGAAATGGGTTGATGCGGCCCTGTCCGTCGCCCGGTTCATGATGGAAAAACTGCCCCGGCTGGACACGGGGGGCGGTCTTTACTGCTTCGCCTACACCCCTGGGGATCACAGGCGCGTGTTCAACGCCAGCCTGCTCACGGCGGAGCACCTCATCCGTTGCGGAAAAATCGGCGGCAAACCGGAACTGGTGGAGGCGGCCCTGCCCGCCGTCAGGTGCGCCGTGGCCGCGCAGCGGGAGGACGGCGCATGGCCCTACGGCATGTCCGTGCCCGGCGACGGCTACGAGCCGGAGTTGCTGGCGGTGGTGGACCACCACCACACGGGTTTCGTCCTCCGTTCGCTCCACGCGATTGATCAGGAGGTGCTGGGTGAGATTCCCGCATGGACGCTGGAGCACGGCTTTGACTACTACCGCAAACATCTGCTGGAGCCTTCGGGCATGCCCCGCACCGCCCACGGCCGCATGCCCGTGGACATCCACGCCTGCGCCGAGGCGGTGCTGTGCCCGTCGGTGCTTTCGGAGCGTTTCAGGAACTGCCAGCCCGCCGCCCTGGCTGCCATGCGCTGGGCCCACGAAATGATGCGCGACCCGCGCACCGGCGCGCCCTGGCACCGGAAATACCCCCTCTTCACCTCAAAAATCGCCTACCCCCGCTGGGGCGCGGCATGGATGCACCGCGCCCTCGCGGAATATCTCTTCAGGTTCCATCCCCGGACCGGGCCGGGTTCAACCCCTTAACCGCTCATACACCTCCACTATCTTTGCCTCCGCCATCTCAAAGGCCCGGACCGCCTGGGGGGAAAACTGCCCCCCGGCGCCGCCGAGAATAATCTCCCGGCTTTTCTCATGGGAAAACGCCTCCTTGTAGTGGCGTTCGGACCGCAGCGCGTCATACACGTCGGCAACCGCCGTGATTTGCGCGGAGACCGGAATCCGTGGTCCCGCGAGCCGGTCGGGGTATCCGGTGCCGTCCCAGCGCTCATGGTGTGATCGCGCCACGTCTATGCCCATCCTGACAAAGGCTGCGTGGGGGTACTCGTGATGGACGGCCTCCAGGGTTTGCGCCCCAATCACCGTGTGCGATTTCATCACCTCGAACTCCTCGGCGCTGAGTTTGCCCGGCTTCAGCAGCACCGCGTCCGGAATGCCCACCTTGCCGATGTCATGCAGCGGGCTGGTAAGGTAGATGTTTTGCACGAACGCCGGATTTATCTCATCCGGCCCGCCACCCCGCTCCAGCAGCTCCGCCGCGAGGATGCGGCAGGTCTCGCGCACCCGCTCCATGTGGTGGCCCGTCTCGTCATCCCTGGATTCGGAAAGCTTTGCAAGGGCGAAAATGATCGCCATTTGCGAGTCTGATATCTCCTTGACCTGCTCCTCCACCATCTGTTCCAGCCGGAGGTTGTGCCGTTCCAGTTCCGTCTGGAGCCGGCGCAGTTCCAAGTGCGTCCTGACGCGCGCGTCCACCTCCTCAAACTGGAACGGCTTGGTGACATAGTCAATCCCGCCGGCCTCAAAGGCCCGCATCTTGTCCTCCAGCCTGTCCAGGCCGCTGATGAAAAGCACCGGGATTTTTCTGAGCGTGTCGTCGCCCTTCAGCGCCCGGCACACCTCGTAGCCGTCCATTCCCGGCATGTGGATGTCCAGCAGGATAAGGTCGGGCGGATCCCCCGCCACTGCGCTTAGGGCGAACTTTCCATTGGGCGCAAGGCGCACATCATACCCCTTGCGCCTGAGCATCTCGCCAAGCACCTGCAAATTCTCCGGCGAGTCGTCCACCACCATGATGCTTTCACCGCGCCCGGCACCCGTCTTGTCCATGCCGAATCCTTTCATGTCATGCCGCCCCTTCCCCGCATGGCGTGGCGGCCTCCATCCGGTTTCAGCCACCGTCCTGGCCAAGAAGTTCCATCAGTGTGTCATAGTCAAAGCGCCCCGCGATGAACCGCAGTTGCTCGGCCACCCGCGGGTTCTGTTCCCTGATCCTTTCGATCATGTCCAAAAAGGCGCCCATGCGGGCCGTGGCCACGGCCTTCAGCATGGATTCCCTCAGTTCCTCCGAAAGAAAGGCCAGTTCCTCCCGGCAAAGTGCCACCGCGGGCTTTGGCGTGTCCGCCGCGGCTTCCCCGGCGGGGGAGTCGTAGGCGTACTGAACCCCGGTAAGCTCCCGTATTTCCCGGAGGAGTTCGCTTTCCATAAAAGGCTTGCCAAGAAAACTGTCCGCGCCGCTCTCCATCGCCAGATGCCTGTCCTCCTCCATGGAATTGGCGGAGATGATGATTATGGGCACTTCCTGGCCGCCCGGAAGCTGCCGTATGCGCCTGACCGCCTCCCTGCCATCCATCTCCGGCATCAGCACGTCCATTAGAATGATGTCGGGGCGGAACCGCTGAAAATCGGCCAGCGCCTCCATGCCGTTGCCGGCTTCCCGGGTCTTGAACCCCACCTGGCCGAGCAGGCGCACAAAAAGGCCCCGGTTGGCCTCGTTGTCGTCAACCACCAGGACATGCATCTCCTTCTGGCCCGGCGACAGCCCCAAAATCCGCTGCTGCTCCATGTCATCGCTTCCGGCCTGCTCCCCGCGGAGGGCCGTGAACTCAAAACAAAAAACGCTCCCTGTCTCCGGCTGGCTCCGCAGCAGCCGCAGATCACCGTCCATCATCCGGGCGTACTTTCTGCTGATCACCATGCCAAGGCCGGTGCCCTCGCGGTGCGCGGCAAGCCGGGTCTGCTCAAAGGGCTGGAATACCAGGTCCTCCTCTTCCTTTGGGATGCCGCAACCCGTGTCCTCAACCTCGACGAAAATACGGAACCGGTCCCCGTCGTCCCCCTCCGCGCGCACCCGCATCTCAATCCCGCCCTTGTCCGTGAATTTCACCGCGTTGCCCAGCATGTTGATGAGCACCTGGCGCACCTTGCCCTCGTCCGCGAAGACATACTGTGGTATGGTCCCCGCCATGCACACGTCCAGCGCCAGCTTTTTTGCCATTGTGCGGACGCGGAAAAGGCTGTCCAGATGTCCCAGAAGCGCCGGCAGGTTGAAGGTCACGGGATGCAGCGTGACGCGGCCGGACTCTATTTTCGACATTTCAAGGATGTCGTTGATGATCGCGAGCAGCGTCTCCCCGCTCTTGTTGATGGTTTCCAGGTATTCCGCCTGCTCCGGGCTCAGCGTCTTCAGCCGGCGCATGAGCTGGGCGTACCCCAGAATGGCGTTCATCGGCGTGCGTATCTCATGGCTCATGTTTGCCAGGAACACGCTCTTGGATTTGTTCGCGACCTCCGCCTCCTCCTTCGCCGCCACCAGTTCCTCGGTCCGTTCCGCGACACGCCGCTCAAGCTCCACATTCAGCCGGCGGAGGGTTTCCTCCGCGCGCCTGCGCTGGAAGGCCACCCCCAGCTGCGCCGCCGCGGCCGTCACGAGATCAACCATCCGGCGCTCCTCGCTCCGGACCTCGCTGAGGAAAAAGGCCATGACCATGATGACCCGGTCATTGTCCATGATGGGGATGCCGACCGCCGCCTTCAGCCCGTATTTCCTGGCCATATGACGGCGCAAAAATGTCTCGTCAGCGTTGATGTCCGGTATCCAAACGGGCGCGCGCGTTTCCCAGACCCGGCCCGGAAGGTCGACTCCGGGCGTGAATGCGTAACCGGCGCTTTCCGTGTGGAATTCGCGGAGCCGCTCGTGCCTGTAACTGTGCTGCCAGCCCAGCTCAAGCCGGGTTTCATCCCCGGAAAGGAACCACACCTCGCCGATGTCCCACTTGGTGCTCTCGCAAATCATCCTCAGCACCACGGCAATGACGGTGTCAAAATCCTCAACACCCACTATCGCACGGGTGAGCGCGAGCAGGAGGCCGCGCTCCTCCTCCGCCCGCCGCCGCGCCGTCACATCCTGGACTTGGACCACATAGCAAAAGGGCAGGGACAGCACATGGCGCACCATGGAGACGTGCAGCTGCATCCACGCCTCCGCGCCGTTCCTGCCTACATAGCGCGTCTCCATCTGGTGGACGCCGCTGCCCGTTTCCGCAACCTTCATGAGAAACCTGACCAGATCCCTGATGCCGCCGCCCTGGATGATGGTGTGGATGGAATGCCTGCACAGCTCTTCCTCGCTGTAGCCCGTGAGCGCGCAAAAGGCGCCGTTCACCCGCATGATGGCGCCGTCGGGGGTCAGCAGCATCTTCCCCGTGGGGGAGGCGTTGAAGACTTCACGGAAAAGCTCCTCGCTTCTCCCCAGCTCCGCGGTCCGGCGCGCCACCTGGTATTCAAGATGAAAATGCCTGCTCCGCTCCCGCCCCGCGAGGATGGTAAGCATGGCTGTCAACAGCAGGCCGAAGACGCCAATGAGCCAGGGTGCCAACGAGATGCCTGGAAATTGACCGCGGCCCGGAAAATCCCCCGCCAGCGCATAGGCCTTCCCAAAGGCAAAAAGCGGGCATAGTTGGAACCGTTCATACTGCCCGCCAAAGACCGCATGGGAAACCTGCCGCGCCCCGTCACCAAACTGCGGGGGGGGACCCGCCACAAACACCGGCCCGTCCGGTGAGGACAAGTCAAGCAGACGAAGCGCTGACCCCCTTCCTTGAATCGCATCGGTCCCGGAATAATCCTGTAAAAGATGGCTGAACTTGAGCGCGGACACAATGAAACCCGCGGGCCGCTCCGGCACATCCCCGCTTCCCCCGTCCGGCCTCATTGGATTGAACACCACAATGCCCGGTTCGCCCACCGTGTCCTGAATCAGTTTGATCGGCGTTGTGGCCGCCGAAAACCCCAGGCGGGCCGCCTCCTCAAGGGCGGCGCGGCGGACCGGTTCGGAAAGCGGATCATAACCCAGCACCATCTCATTGCCCGACGGCGGCTCCACATAGTGAACCGGATAATAGACCTCCCGCTTACCGGCGGGAATCTTCATCCCGTTGTCGTTCCGCTCCCAGATGGTGCGCCCCACCGCCCCCTCATAGGCGGCCCGCTCCTCCGGGCGCACCGCGGGAAGCCATTCCAGCACACCAAGCATGCTCTCCTTCGCCTGGGCCCGCGCAAACCGGCTGAATTCCCCGGCTTCCACCTGCTCGCTGGAGGCAAAGAAACGTTCAAGCGAATTGATGGCGCAGTCAATCGTGTTGACCCGCCCCCACACAACCCCGCATTGGGCGGCAAACATCCTCTTGAAATGGTCGGCGCTCTTGTCCTGTTCCAAAACAAGCAACAGGTAGAAGACCCCCCCGCAAAGAATCACCCCCACCCCGCCGACCATAATGGTCTCAACATGCCAAAGGTATTTTTTGTCTTTTTTTTGCAGGCGGTTCCGCCAATAAATCATTGCCGACAGGCAAAGAATGAAAACGCACAGCATCACGGACAATGCGGCGGGAATATGTTGAACCTTTGCCGCTTTAGCCCTGAAGTGTTCCGTCGGCTGATCAACGCCCACCACCATCATCACCTTTGAGTCCATGGGATCCCGCACGGGCGCGAAAGCAGTGAACACCCTTTCATCGCGGCGGGTATAGGGTCCGAAAAACGAGGGGGCTCCGGATTCAAACACCGCGTCAAGCGCCTGCGGCAGTCCGGTTCCGGACATCATGCCCGGTTCCGCGTCAGAACCCTCCGCGGCACTTCCAACGGGTCCAAAGACCACCTCCCCGTTGCGCCGGGCAATGATGTACGCACGGTTGAGCCGGGCCACCCTTGCATACGCCCCCAACTGGCCGCAAATCGTTTTGTAAACAGGATGCGCCTTGCCCGCTTCAGAGAAAGTGAGTGCCGAAATGTAGTCCCTGTCAATGCCGGACGCGATCTCTGATGCCTGAAGAAGAAGTGTCTCCCGCATCGCGTTTTCCAGAACAGCGCTCCTCCAGCGCGCCCCCCACCATCCCATCCCGGCAATGGCAATCAAAACCGAGAAAAAAAAGGCATGTTTCAACACATTTGAAAATTTCGTTCCGTTTGCACCATTACCTCGCCCACTCATAATTACAAAAATAGCACAATGCCGCCCCTCTGTCAATGTTATATTTGGCGAAATCATGCATTGATTTCATTTCCCCCCGGTTTTCCTCAGGCAAAGCGATCCGGCAGGGCTGACCCGGCATATGAGGATGCTTCTCGCCCCTATCCGGGGCACTACCTGTCTCCGGGGGCACCACCGTTCAATTTGCGGCGGCGGCGAGATCCAGGGGCAGCCATTCCGGCTGGTTGGCGCGGGGCGCGCCTGCGGCACGGCGGTTGAACGCGGTGATGAGCGCGGACAATTCATTGAAGTCGCCCGTGGCAAGCGCGGTCTGCACCCGGTGGTGCCAGGCCTGTTCTCGCCCCTCAAAACCGGCCACCCGGGCGATGAGCGCCTCCGTCTGGCCGAGACCGGCCACGGTGCCCCGCGTCTCCACTTCCCTGAGCAGCGACTGCTGCGCGGCCCGGGCCGACTCGGGAGTCCAGCCGCGCATGCCGCCGCAGGGCAGCGGCGCGCCGGTGTCGCACAATTCGGGGCGGTCGTCACCCCTGGCCCAGCGGAGCTGCTGGGCGGGCGGACAGTTGAATCCGAACAATTCCGGACTCTCCGCCCACCGGGACCGGGGATGGCATTCGGGATAGCCAGCCACCACGCCCTCGGGCAGGGACTGGTCCAGCAGCAGTTCCGTTTCGGCACGCGTGTGCCGGTCGTCACGGGGGCACGGGTAAACAAGTTGCGCGGTCACCGAAATCCCCTGGGCGCGGAGGATGCGCATGAGGTTTCGCGCCTGGGAAACGCCATAGCCGCAACCGTAGAAATCCTCCAGCAGCCGCTGGCTGCCCGTGGGCACGTCCACTGCGGCGCTCCGGCAGCCCGTGGCGTGCAGCAATGACGCCGCGCCCTCGGCGGAGCCGCCGGGGGCAAGGGTGCACGCATAGGCCGTCTCCATGCGGCGCGCGACAAACTCGGCCGCCATGTCCATGGCCCGCGCAAGGGGCAGGGAACCCGCCACATCAAAGGCGCACACCGGCACATGGCGCTGAATCCGGCGCATCTCGGCGCAAATGCCGACGGAATTCCCGCCGGTGCCCACGGTAAAGCAATGGAACTTCCCGCCGCTGTAAAGGGCCGGGTACACGGAAGGGTCGTATTCAGCGGCAGGCTCCGGTTCGCCGGGGCCAAAAACACCCGGAAGGAGCAGCCAGTCCTCCACATTGTTTCCATAATGGGAAAAGGGCTCTTCCGATGCGGCAAAGAGCACACCGTACTTGTGGGCGTGGGCACCAATGACGCACTGCTGAATGTGCGGATTCTGCCGGCGCACCATCAGGGCAACCCCACGAGCCTCCCGGTACTCATCGCGCGTGTCCGCAAGATACACCAAACGCTCCGGGGACTCCCCCATGATCTGCCCGGCAATCTCCGTGCGCCACTCCCGGCGGACACGGAGAAACTCGCCCATGCCGTCGTTGTCAAACAAACGCCGCAACCGGCTGGAAAAGGAATTGGAAATCATCGCCTCGGCGGGTTTTACCGAAAATTCCGACAATACCCCCGAGAAACGGCGAACCGTATCCACCACACCGAAATCAAGTATCCGCAGGGGTTTGTCACATCCCGCCATGCGGCCCGCCAACACGGCCAGACTGCTCTTGGGCATGAAGGAGCTTGTCCGTAACGGCCAGCCGGGAATATACACAAGTGCGGTTTTTGACTTCATTCAGCCTCCCCATTCCGGCAGACACCGGAAGTCTGTGTGAATGACCCCATCACCCGAAATTGACTCATTTTTCGCTGATTGACCGTTTCAGAACCACAATATATGGTAACCACTTTTCACTTAAACCCCTTATGTTGATGACATCATAGCACGGCACCTAGATATATGCAACCAAAATATTTTGGGCTCTATATATTGTGTTTTCGCCTTGTTTGCCCCCGTAAACCATTGGCGTTACAATATGTCCAGCAGCGATTTTTTTACCGATTGCGGTTGGGTTGCGCGCAAAAGGAGTCCTCCCCATGGGCTGGTGGAAAAACTGGAAAATTGGCAGGGTCAGACGCCTCTTTGACCAGGTCGGTCCGGATTGCCAATTCAATGGCTCCAGTGTGGAGGTGAAGGGCCGTGTCCTCCTGGGGACGGGATGCGTACTCTGGAACAATCTTGTGTTTCGCACCCACAAAAAAGGCCGGATTGTGCTGGGGGATCGGGTGGAGGTGCGGGATTACGCCCTGCTGGTGTGCAATGATGTGCTCGAAGTCGGCGCCGACACCTGCATCGGTCCCTATGCCGTCATTCGGGACACCAACCACCTTTTCCACGGCACAGACGTCCATTGGCGGCTGACCCCCCACATCACCGAGCCCATCCGCATCGGAAGGGAATGTTTCATCGGAGCGCGCGTCTACATCATGCCGGGGGTCACCATCGGCGACGGCGCGGTGGTGGGGCCCTCAAGCGTGGTGACAAGGGACATCCCGGCGGGCGAGTTGTGGGCGGGCAATCCTGCGCGCCTGGTGGCGCACCGCACCGACCCGGAACGGCGGGCCAAACTGAAACGGGATTTGGAAATGGCCGGATTGTTCGGCCTGACCCCTGAAATGCTCACCGGAGGCGGCCGGGACGGCACCGGGACCGGGGAGGCCTGAGCACCGTCCTTATTGACGCGGCGGCGCGTTTTCCAGACGGCAAAAGGCGCGCGGAAATTCCAGCCGCCATGCGGCAAGCCATTGTTCTCCTCCGGCGGAGGGGGGAAGTTTTTCGATGGCTTCCCGGACCAATTCCCCCGCTTTGGGATCCCGCCCATGGCTGAAAAGCACCCGTTCCAATGCGGCACGGGATTCCCCGTGGTTACCCATGGCCGCCTGGGCCTCGGCCATCAACACCCCGAAAAGGAGGCTTTCCGGACGCAGCCTCAGCGCTTCGGCGGCTTCCTTCGCCGCCGCGCCGGCATCACCGCCAAGAAGGGCGCCTTTTGCGCGGTTGTACACCGGAAAGGGATTAAACGGCGGTGCGGGGGCATAATCAGGCGATTCAAGGCCCAGCCAGGGTATTTTTGGCTTTTGCGCCTGCACCGACGCCTCCGGATGCCCCAGGGAATCGGCAAAAGCCAGCGGCAGTCCCACGGCCCCCGCATCGGCAATCACCTCCATGCCAACAAGCCGGTCCGCCTGGGTGGCCGGCAGGGAAAACCCCGCCAGCCGGTTCCACACGGGACAATAGGTCGGCTCATACACCGGCACCACCACCACACAGGACCGTCCTCCCATGGTCGCCGCGCACAGCAGGGGACCGGAAAAATCCTCCTGAAAATTGTTCGCCTCGTACTCCACGGCCAAGTCGGGGGCGTCCGCGCCCCCGGAAAGGGTCAGCACATAAAACGTGGTCTGAAAATCATTGATAAGCCCCAGGTGCTGGCAGGAAACACAGGGACGGTCAACAACGGGCGAAAAGAGCACCCGACCGTCCCAGGAGCGCCGGACGAAATCCACCGTCCTGCGCGGCGCGTCCAGATAAGATTGCTTCAGCGCGCCCACCGTCCCGCTCTGCCACCAGGCGGCGGCTCCCCAAAGCGCCGCGGGCGCACCAAGCAGCAGCAGGCACGCCGCCGCCGTCCATGCGGGGGACGGCATCCCCTCCCCCGGGGCTTCCCGCCGCCGCTTCCAACGCCGGATTGCCCATTCCGCAATCATGCCCCAGAAGAAAAAGGGCGCAAAGGCCAGGTGAAACACATGTCTCGGTGAAAACTGGAGGGACGGATACGCCCCCAGATACGCCGTGAAAAAAGCCAGCGTGAAAAACAGGCGGCGGTCCCGCCGGAAAAGCCCCGCCAGCGCCAGCAGGGCGGCCCAGGCCCCGAAACGCTCCAGCAGGCCCGGCGCGGTCCCCGCGCCGCCGGGTGCCACCCCGCCCAACACCGACAACAGGGAGGCGCAGCACCGCCCAATCAAGTCGGCGGGGAAAACACGCGCCGTCTCCAGAAGGTAGTGCGTTTTGAAAATCTGATCATGGGGGTAGTCGTAGGCGTTGGCCCGGTAGTACTCCCGCCCCACCGTCACCCCGCGCGCAGCCCCGTCATGCCCCTGGAAGGTGACCAGCAAATCATTAAGCAGATACAGTTTCTCATGGGAGGCGGGCGTGAGGGGCAGCTGCCGGTCGCAGGCCGTGGCCAGACCCATCATGGCATCATGGGCCGACAGGCTCCCATGGGTTTGAAAGGCCCGAAGCACCGGCCATGCGGGCGCGAGAAAGGCCGCGCCGAGCAGCAGCAGCGCCGCAATCCGCAGGGCCGATTTTCCCGCCGCGCCCCGCAGGGTGTCGCGGGCGAGAAGAACCGCCGCCGCCCCCAGCGGCAGCAGGACGAGCAGATCCCTGCGAAAGCCCAGCCCCACCCCGGCGCACAGGCCCAGGCCCGCGGAGAGCAGCAGCAGGACGGCGGGGCCTCGCCGCCGCCTCACCAGCAAACCCGCCAGCAGCACCAGCAGAAGCACAAAGGGGGCCTTGGAAAAATCGCGCAACTGGCCGAGAGTCTGGGCCAGCGCCCCGTTCATGGCAAAGGCCGCCGCCACGCCCAGGGCGGGGATCCGTCCCATGGCCAGCCGCGACACCGCATAAACAAGCCACAGCACCACCACCAGCATCACCGTGATTAACCGGCGCACGGCGTCCCATGAAACACCGCACCACCGCCAAACCGCTCCCACCAGGGACACCAGCCTGAGATGGTACTCCTGGTAGGGATGGAGGGGTACGGTTTTCACGTCCTGCGGAATGGCGGCGGTGTCAAGACGCGGTGACTGGAAATCCAAAAAGGCGCGCAGCCCCGGCACCGACGCGGGCTCCACATTGACAAAACCCCTGCCGGAGGCCGTCATGACCGCCGGAATATACACATCGGTGGAAACCGATCCGCCGGGCCCCTGCCACGACTCCAGCAGTTCCCCCCCCCTGTGGGCGCCGAAAACCGCCAGGGCCAGCAGGGGAAACACCGCCGCCAGAACAGCGCGGAAAACCACGCGCGGGGAACGGCGGGGGGCTGTGGCATCCGGTTGTGTCATGTTTGTCTCAATCCAACCCATGGATGCGCAAAATTATGCGCGGCAACCGGCATGGAGTCAAAAAGAAACAGGGGCGCGGACCATGTTTTGGACAGGAGAGTGTTGTCCGGTCCGCGCCCCGGAACAGGGGAGGCGTTCAACTCGGGGTCATTGTGTGTGTCTGCCTTGAAAACGCGCGGTCATGGAACAAGGATGACACCGGCGCGGCGCGGCGCGGACGAAACATGCTACACTTTGACCGGAGCGCCGCGGGGCGGACAGGACGGCATCCCTGTCCGGCGGCGCCCGAAAAACAAGGACGCCCATGAGCAGCGGAAGCCCGGCATCCATGAAAATCATCCTCATATCCGGCATCGCCGTGTTTGTCGGCCTGATGCTGCTGTCCATGGTGATGAAAAAGGCGCTGCGGCCCGATGAGTCCGAGGTGGTGAGGATCTCCGCGTCCGCATCCCCCTTCGACATGGACCGCGCCTTTGCCGATTTGAAATTCATCACCGGACTGGGCCCCCGTCCCGCCGGCTCGGAAAAGGCCGCCTCCATGCGTGAATACCTGCGGCGGGAGCTGGAAAACGCCGGACTTGCCGTGTCCGAGCACGCCTTCGACGCGGACACCCCGCTGGGTGTGATAAAAATGGTCAATCTTGCGGCGGAGGTGGGGGGCGACAGGCCGGGGCTGATTCTTTTGACAAACCATTACGACACCAAGCATTTCACGGACTTTGAGTTTGTGGGCGCGAACGACGGGGGCTCCACCACCGCCTGGATGCTGGAAATGGCGCGCGCGCTGGGACCGAAACGGGCCGGGCGCACCCTGCGCCTGGTATGGTTCGACGGCGAGGAATCCTTCGGGCGCTGGTCGGAAACGGACGGACTCTACGGCAGCAGGGCCTACGCGGCCCTGCTCAAGGAAAAGGGGGAACTCCAGTCCGTGGGGGCGGTGGTGAACGTGGACATGATCGGAGACCGCTACCTATGCGTTGCGCGGGATCCCGACGCGCCCCAGTGGCTGAAAAACGCGGTTTGGGGCACGGCCCAGCGGCTGGGATACGGGCGGCATTTTGCCGCCGGCGGCTCCGGGGTGCAGGACGACCACATCCCCTTCCGGCGCGAGGGAATCCCGGCGCTCGAAGTGATAGACTTTTCCTACGGCGGCACCATCGCGCAGCACCGGGCCAACTGGCACACCGCCAATGACACGCTGGACAAGGTGGCCCCGGGGAGTTTGAAGGCCGTGGCCGATGTCATCTATCATGCCCTCCCCGTGATTGACACGCAACTGGACAGGAAGGGAGCGACGCGGAATCCATGACGGGCACCGGCGAAGAAGATCTTCCCTGGCTTGACAACGCGCCGAAATCGGAAATCCGGCGGGTGGTCGGGGCGCTTCACCGCGTGCACTCGCTGATGGGCGCACTGACGGATCTTGACACCCTGCTGTCCCGCATCGGCGACGAGAGCAGGCTTGTGGCGGGAGCCGAGGCCGCCTCCGTGATCCTTTACGACGAGTCGGCGGACGAGCTTTATTTCCGCACGGCCGTGGGCGACCGCGGCGACCAGGAGGCGCTCAAACGCGAAATCCGCCTGAAAATGGGCCAGGGCATCGCGGGCAGCGCGGCCGCGGCGCGGGCGTCCCTCAACATCAGCGACGCCGCGTCGGACCCCCGCTTCTACCGCGGCGCGGACACGGCCACACGGTTCAGCACGCGCAACCTGCTGGCGGTGCCCATGATTGACCGGGGCCGCCTGGTGGGAGTGCTGGAGGTGGTGAACAAGATAGACGCCCCCGCCTTCTCCCCGCTGGACACCCATGTGATGGAAATGTTCTCCAGCATCGCGGCCACCGCGGTGGTCAACGCCCAGCTCATTGAGCGGCAAATCAAGACCGAACAGCTCGCCGCCATCGGCCAGGCCATCGCGGGCATGACCCACCACATCAAAAACATCATCACCGGACTCAACAGCAGCGCCGAGCTCATCGAAATGGCCATGGCCCGGAACAACCAGGAGCTGGCGGCGAAAACCTGGCCCGTGCTGAGGCGCAGCGTGCAGCGCATCTCCAACTTCGTCCAGGACCTCCTCACCTTTTCCAAGCCGCGAAAACCCGTCCGCCAGCGCTGCGCCGTCGGGATCATCATCCACGACGCGTGCGACTCGGTGCGCGACCTCTTCAACACGAAACGGATCACCCTGGAAATCGACGCCGACGCCGCCGAAAAACCCGTGTGGATTGACGCGGACGCGGTGTACCGCTGCGTGCTCAACCTGATCCACAACGCGGCCGACGCGCTCCCGGAGGCTGGCGGAAGGGTCGCCGTGACCGCACGCCTGACCGCGCAGGGGGCCCTGGAGATTGACGTGGCCGACAACGGCCCCGGCATTCCGCCGGAAATACGGAACCAGATTTTCATGCCCTTCTTCTCCACCAAGGGGACCAAGGGCACCGGCCTGGGCCTGGCCACCTCGGTCAAGGTGGCCAGGGAGCACGGCGGTGACATCACCCTGGCGCACTCCGAGGAGGGCGCCTGTTTCCGGATTACCCTGGCGGACGCCGACGCCGGGGCGGCGGCGCCATGACAACAGCGGAGGAGTGCGGTTCATGTCTTTGAAAAAGTGGCTCAAGGATCCAAACACGCTGGGCTGGCTCATCTGGGCCGTTGTTTCCCTGGCGCTGCTGCCGCCCTGTGTGTATTTCATGTTCGCCTACACCTACGAGACCGCCACGCCGATGATGCGCGTGATGGTGGGCATTTTCATGGCCGCCATCGCGGGGGGGCTTGTCACCTGGGTGATCAACGACATTCTTTTCCGCATCAGGCGCAGGCGCCACAACGCCGCGCGGGCGGACAAAAAAAGGGACGGAAGGAAGAAGTGACCGAGGTTGCTTTGGCGGTTTCCGGCGCGCCCGGCGGGGGCGCGCGGGCCGCGAGGGGACGGATGAACCATGTCAAACATCTGGGACATAGCCGACCACGTTGAGAAACATCCGGATGATTACGATCAACGGTGGCGGCTCGTCAAAAAACTCTATTCCGCCTGGGAGTACGACCAGGCGCTCGAGCACCTGCTGCTCCTGAAAAAGGAGTGGGAGCCCAGGGTCAACCTGTCACGCTATCTTGCCGCCGTGTTCTACCGGCTCGGACGGCACGAGGAGGCGGCGCGCGAGCTTGAGGAGGCGCTGGAGCGGTGGCCCGGCGAGCAGGGGCTGCGGGAGCAGCTCACGCGTGTCTACGAGGCCGCCGGGGAAACCGCCAAGGCCCGCGCCGCCTGGGAGCAGCTCATTGAAGCCTGCCCCGACCATCCCCTTGCCAAAAAGGCACTGAGCCGCCTGGACAAAAAGGAGAAGAAGCAGGCAAAAAGCGCCGCGGGACAGAACGCGCTCAAGGCGGCCTTTTTCACGGCGTCCACCGCCTGCCCGCACTGCGGCGCCAGCAATGTGGACGGGACCGCGCGGTGCTGGAACTGCGGCTGGGCCCTGGGCGAGGATCCCCTGGAGGATCTCGGCCCGGGGGGCGGCGGCGGGCAGGCCGTGATGCTCAGCCCCGAAACCGTCGGCATGGTGGGCGTGGGCGCGGTGGTGGTGCTCCTGCTGCTGGGCGGTTTCCTGACGCTGCGCATGGCCGGGGCCTTCGGGCCGCCGGAGGAAACGGATGTGATCCACACCCTCGGCGAGCTCTACACCCGGCAAATCGTCTTCAGCCGCGCCGTCACCGGCGGCGCGGTGCTGCTGTTCTGGGTGGCGGCGATGCACATCGCCCTGCGGCTCGTGGGCCAGGCGAAGTCCATTCCGGCGATGCTGGTGAACCTCACCGCCCTGCTCATGGGCTCCCTCGCCTACGCCGCCTCCTTCCTGCCGCAGCCCATGACCGTCCTGGCGCTGCTGCTGCCCATGCTTCTCTCGCTGGTCATCATCCTGTCCACCTTCCGGCTGGAGCCGGGCCGCGCCCTCGCGGCGTGGGCGGTGCAGTTTTTGATGGTGCTGGTTTTCGCGGGCGCGGTGTTCACCTTTTCCGAATCCTACCGCCTCGGCGAGCCGCTGAACATTTTCCGTGAAATCCGCGCCGTGGCCGCCTTTGCCTCCGGCCAGGGGGGGGAAGGGGAGACGGCGGGCACCCTGCTGCCCGAAAACAAGGCCCCCATGCGGCAACGGATGGTCTTCCGCTCCACCGGATCCGCCTGGCTGGACCGGCGCGCGGGGCCGGTGCTCTTCACCGTGCTGGCCAACGATGAAAAAAACAACCTGCGCTTCCAGATAAACGACGACAAGGGCGCGCAGGTCTTTGACTACATGGAGGGCAGGCTTCACCGGCGGATTTTTGAGGTGGTGCCCGAAAAGGAATACACCGTGATGGTGAACGGCGACCCCGGCACCCCCGCGCAGGTGGTTGTGGAGGGCCTGTTCAGGCCGGAATTCCTTCCCTGACACTCAGGGGCTGATCCAGCGGCCGCTCCGTTCCCGCCATGCGGGCGCGAGCGACGGCGGCGCATGGCGCAGCAGCAGTTCCCAGGCGCGGCGGTTGCCGGGCCAGCGGAACACGCACTCCACCGCGCTGTCAAAGGCGGCGGGGCCGTTGCCAAGCGCCTCATGGCAAAGGGCGCGCAGCAGGTGGAGCCGGCCCGTGTCAATCCCCTCCCCCGCCATTTCCAGCTCTGCAAGCGCCTCGCCGTGGCGTCCCCGGTCTATCAGGAGGATGGCATGGTCCTCATGGGCCTGTGACCGGTCAATCCCCAGCCGCAATGCGGCCAGGTAGCCTTCCTCCGCATCCGGCCCGCCCGCCAGATGGGCGGATTCGGCGCGGCGCAGCAGCACGCTCGGGACCACAACGCCGTAAACATGAAACACCGCGACGGCAGCAACCCCCGCCGCAAGGGCAGCCCGGACCGCACGCCGAATACTTGGGCGAACCGGTGGTCCGCACCGCGCATGGGCGGCGCAGCACCAGCCCCCGCCCGCCGCAAGCATCAACCCGGCCAGCGCGTGGGGCGCGCTGTGCAGGGCGGCGTTGAACAGGGAAAACACGGCCAGCGCCGCAAGCGGTCCGCGGGACACCGGCGGAGGCAGCCACCCCGAGCCGCGCCGAAACCATCGTTTGAGAACAAAGGAAACCAGCAGCACGGCGGCAAGAACCCCACCACCCGCAATGCCGTTTTCCGCGAAGAATTCCAAGGGCTCACTGTGGGCGTTGTCCGCGTGCAGCTCGTTCCGAAAATACTGCTCCCCGCCCGGACGCCAGAGCACACGGCCCAGATATTTGGGACTGTTGAAGCCGTAATTGCCCCAGCCCACCCCCGTCACGGGATGGACGGTGGTCATTTCCGCAGCCCCCGCCCACAACCACAGCCGGACCCGATAGCCCACATCGCCACCGCTGAAGGAGTCCCCAACGCGCCGTGAAACGGCGGGGGCAAGCAACGCGGTGGCCAGCACCGTCACCACCACCGGCAGAAACAGCAATGCATGGCGGCGGGAGAAAGCGCCCCGCATACGTTCCTGAAACAAGGCGCGCCAGGGCACCGCGAAAAAGCCCCCCACAGCGGCGGCCAGCCACGCCGAACGGGACATGGACACAAGAAGCCCCCCCGCAAGGGGAATGAGGGAAAGGGCGCAGAACCATGCCATGGGCCGGGATTGCGGAAACACCCCATAAACACCGCGCAACAGCATGGAGACGGCCAGTGCCAGCGACAGCGCCGCATATCCACCAAGCAAATCCTGGTTGCCAAAGACGGAATAGGCGGGCTGTTCATAACCGGGAAACACGGGAAAAAGAAGGGACGCCGCACCAAGATACTGCAACACAGCCAACGACGACACCAGCACACCGGACATGACCAGCGCGCCGCAGGCCCAGGCAAAAGCCGCGCGCCGTTGAAGCAGGTCGGACACAAGCCACACCGGCAGCACAATCACCAGCGCCCGGGACAGCCACACCAGGGTGGCCGGGCCCGCCCTGTCCGTTGCCAAGGCGAGTAGCGCCAGCAGCACGGCGCAGGCCAGCGCGCCAAGAGGCGCATGGCCAGCGCGCCGGGGCTCCGAAAGGGGGCGAAAAAGGGACAGCACCGCGAGAATGGCCATGCCAAGACAGAAAACGAACTCCTTGGCGTGGAGGAAAGAAACCATGTTCAGCGACCACGCGCAGGCCCCCGCGCACACCATCCCCGAAAACACGCCAAGACGCGCCTTGTCCAGGCGGGAAACGGGGGCTTCTTCAGGCTGCGCTGTCACTTCGGGTTCGGGCATGGGCTCCGTGTCCGGACGAATCTTCGTCACAAGGAAACGGTGACATCATAGCCCAAGTCGGCCACCGCCTGCCGCAACACCTCCGGGCTGGCCGACGCGCCGGAAACCTCGGCACGGCCCTTTTCAAGGTCCACCAGCACATCCCCCGAACCGGAGGCGGCCTTCAGCGCGCGGGTCACCGCCGCGGCGCAGTGGGAGCAGGTCATCCCCTTCACATGCAGCACCACCCTGCCGCCCTCCGGCGGGGGAGCGGTTTCCACTTCCATCTTCCGTGTGAACAGGCGGTTGATCCGCTTTTCATAAACGCTGTGCACCAGCACCGCCAGCAGCAGCAAAGCGAAGACATGCCCGCCCGCGCCCGCCGCCAGTTCTGCCTCATGATGGGCATGACCGGCCAGGTGAACGCCAAAACCACCCAGGCCGCCGATCATGCCGTCATACGCAAGCCCCGCAAGCAGCGCCGTGGCCGCCACGGTGAACAGGTACACCAGGCAGGTGCGCGGCCCCATCATTTTCCACACCGTGGCCACCGTCGCCGCGTTGGTTCCCGGACCGGCAATCAGGAAGGCCAGCGCCGCGCCGGGCGACGCGCCCATGTGCATGAACCCCACCGCCAGCGGGATGCTGGCCGTGGCGCACACATAGAGGGGAATGCCCAGCGCAATCATCGCCAGCATGGCCGCCGGCCCGCCGCCAAGATACGGCGAAAGCGCGTCGGGCGGCACCAGCGCGGAAATCAGCCCCGCCAGCGCCACCCCCGCCAGCAGCGGCCGGGCAATGTCGCGCGGAAGCACCACCAGACCGTAATGCAGCGCGTGCAAAATGCGCGCGCCAGCCGTTGCCGGCGCCTCATCGTCGTGCCCTCCCGAACAACAGCCGTCCGAACAGGCCGGTTTTTCCGCCGGACCGTTTTTTGGGGTTTCCTTCTCGCCGAGCAGCCCCACCAGCAGACCACCCACCAGCCCGCTGAACAGGGCAATCACCGGACGCGCCACCCCGAGCACCGGGCCAAGCATGCCCCACGTGGCAAGAATGCTGTCAACGCCGGTCTGCGGGGTGGACAGCAAAAAACCGGTGGCCGCCGCGCGGCTCGCGCCCCGGCTGCGGATGGAGGCCGTCACCGCAATCACCCCGCACGAGCACAGCGGCAGCGGCACCCCCAGCAGCACGCTTTTCAGCACCGGCATAAACCCCGGCCCGCCCAGGTGCCGCTCCAGCCATGCGGGCGACACGAAGGCGCTCAGCGCGCCCGCCGCCAGAAAGCCAAAGAGCAGATAGGGAGCCATCTCCCCCGCCACCTGCCAGGTTTCAACGGCCACCCTCAACAGCATATCAATCCAAAATCCCATAAATTCACCTTTATACGAAAAACGATGCCTTCTTCAACCCTATTCCATCCACCCTCCGGCCATGTCCTGCTGCGCCCCGCCAATCCTTGCCGGGTTGCATTTTAGTGCCTGCGGGAACCATACTCTAATCGTTGAATCAGTACGCCGTCCGGCGCGGACGCGCCCCAAAACCCCGGCACATCCTGTTGATGCGGTGCATCCACACTTTCCGGGGCCTGTGCCGCCGCGGACGGGCGGGATTTAAGGAGGTATGAGCCATGGCCGAAATGCATCCGGGGGCCTTCGCCTATTTCGAGGGCGCCTACGTCCCCCTTGAGGACGCGAAAATCAGCATCCTCACCCACGCCTTCAATTACGGCACGGGCCTGTTCGAGGGCATCCGCGGGTATTACAACAAGGAGGAGGACAACGTTCTCGTGTTCCGCCTGAAGGAGCATGTGGACCGCCTGATGCGCAACGCGCGGGTGCTCTGCATGGACATCCCGGAGACGGCGGAGGACATCGAGAACATCTGCCTGGAACTGATCCGCCGGAGCGGCTTCCGCGAGGGCGTGTACATCCGCCCCGTCATCTACAAGAGCGAATGCGTGCTCGGGCCGACGGTGCGCGGCGTGGAAAGCAGGCTGTGCTGCTACATCATCAAGCTCGGCGAGTACTTCGAGGTCGAGGGCGGGCTGGACGTGGCCGTGTCTTCGTGGCGGCGCCTCTCCGACAACGCCATCCCCAGCCGGGTCAAGTCCACGGGCAGCTACATCAACTCGTCGCTGGCCGCCGCCGAGGCGAAGCAGGCCGGCTTCCACGAGGCCATCTTCCTGCGCGAGAACGGCACGGTGGCCGAGGGCAGCGCCATGAACCTGTTCATGGTGCTGAACGGCAAACTGATCACCACGCCGCCGAACTGCGACATCCTCGTGGGCATCACACGGAACACGGTCATGGAAATCGGCCATGACGCGCTGGGCCTGGAAGTGGTGGAGCGCGACATCGCGCGCACCGAGCTTTACGTGTGCGACGAGCTGTTCTTCAGCGGAACGGGCGCGCAAATTGCCCCGGTCAAGTCCGTTGACCGCCGCCCCATCGGCCAGGGCGCGCCCGGACCGGTCACGCGGTCGCTGCAGGACCTCTATTACCGCGTGGTGCAGGGCCGCGAGCCCCGCTACCGCCACTGGTGCTCCCCGGTTTACTGAGACGGGGGGCCAACGGTGGCAAAACGGTTGAAAGTGCTGTTGATGTGGCGGTTCTGGGCCAATTACGCCGCCATTCTCGTGCTGACCTGCTGGGTGCCCGTGCTGTCGCAGACGATGGTGATGACCACCCAGGAGGGAAAGGAAGTCAGCCGCCAGACCGTGAACATCCGGGCATACCAGTCCTGGAAGACGCTGGTGACCGAAGGGCCGGGCACCAGCCACGACAAGGGGGTGCTGATCCACGGCGGACTCTGCCTTGCCGTCACCTTTGCGGTGTGGTTCGCCCTGGCCGGAAACCGTGATCCAAAACCGGCGGAAGAGCCCTCCGGGGAAGACACCCCCGCGCCGCCCGACCCGCAAACGCCCGGAAACGGGGCGGAATAAGCGCCGCCCACCACAGGAACCGCCGCCGATGAAGGAAAAGGAAGCCCGCGAGGCCGTCTGCGAGGTGGGACGCCGCCTCTACGCGAAAAACCTGGTCGCCGCCACCGACGGCAACATCAGCATCCGCATCGGCGAGGACCGTTACGTGTGCACCCCCAGCGGCGTCTCCAAGGGCTTCATGAAACCCTCCGATCTGGTGATCGCCGACGGGCGCGGCGCGCTGGTCTCGGGCAAAGGCAAAGTCACCTCGGAATTTTTCACCCACCTCGCCGCCTATGAGGAGCGGCCCGACATCGCCGCCGTGGTGCACGCCCATCCCCCCAGGGCCACGGCGCTGACCATCGCCGGGCTGGACATGACCCGGCCGGTGGTGCCCGAGGTCATCATGGGGCTGCTGGCCATCCCCACCACGGACTATGCCACCCCCGGCAGCCGCGAGGGGGCGGACGTGGTGCGCAAATGGATCCGCACCTATGACGCCATCCTGCTGGACTGCCACGGCGCGCTCACCGTGGGCGGCGATGTTTTCAGCGCCTACCAGAAGATGGAAAAGGTGGAGCACACCGCCGAGGTGCTCTGCGCCGCCCACGCCCTGGGCCGGGTGCGCGAACTCCCCCCCGGCGCGGTGAAGAAGCTCATTGATTATTACACCGGCGGCGCCACCCCCACGCCCCCCTATCCGTTCAAAAAGAAACCGGGCGGCACGAAACGCGCCTAGTTTTCCCGCGCACCCGCCGGGACAACGGACAAACGGGTGACAAAGGCGTCGCTCCGCGCGTAGCCAACCAGCGAATCCATCAGCCAGACGCCCTCCGGCGTGTCCGCCAGCAGGTCCAACCCATGGGTCATCAGAATATTCTCGCCGTCAGGGCCGTGCTTCTGGAAAACGTAGGCGAAGTATTCCCCCTGCCCCTCTCCCACGGCAAAGAAGTCAAAATCCCCGTATTTCGGATCAATCGGCAGGGACATGCCCTTTTTAATCAGCCGGAACCAAAGCGGCGTCAGTTTGCCGTTGTGCGGGAACCCTTCAAAGACGGGGTGATCGGCAAAGGCGGTGCCAATCTGATCGCCCAGGCTCCACCAGCCCAATGACACATTCGGCCTGCCTTCAGCGGGGCCGATCATCAGGCACCGCTTTCCCGCCCGCGCGGCGGCAAGCAAGTCCGGATGGTCCCAGGAGCCGATGACAAGCGCCGCGGCCTCCGCGCCGGCCGCGTCCGTGCCGGTGATTCCGTCATAACGGGCGGCAAGCGCCCCGAGCAGATCGGGGGTCGCGGCGATGCCGGAACCGTCCTTCCGCGCGCGGCGGGGAAAAAACCAGAGTTCCCATGCGTTTGAAACATTCGTCCCCTCGATCCTCGCCTCAAACACCGCATGCGCGGGCTGTGCCGCCTCGGGAACCGTGAACCCGCACAGCCCGAGTTCTTTTACCTCACCCGGCGGCGCGTCAAAGGGTTCCAGCATCCCGGCGGCCAGGATTTTCCCGGCGCTTGCCAATGTCCAGGAAACCCGCGCGCGCGCCAGCGGTTCCGCGCCAAAATGCGAAACCCACAGGGTTGCCCCGCATGTGTCGCCGGAAACCGCCACCAAATGCGCCGGCTCAATCTTTGCGAGCAGCGCCGTGGGACCGTTGAACCTGTGGAATTCCTCCGGGGAAAGCCCCCCCTCCTTTTGCTCCCAAAAGGCGTTGAACAGCCCCTGGCCGGTGTACGTGCCCGCCTGGGCCACCATCACATCCACAATCGTCCAGTACGAATAACCGTCGCAGGCGGGATCAAGCCGCGCCTGCTCGATGCCCCGTTTCTGGTAAATCCCCTGCAGCGTGTGCGCGGAATTGAGGCAGGCGTCGCCCCACGCGCGGCCGATTCCCGCGGTACGAAGCGATTCCTCATACCCCTCAATGCTCCGCGGCGGGGGAATCGCCCCGGTGAATTTCGACGCAATGCGCGGGTCCATCTTGATGCCAAGGTTCAGGTACTCGTGCGCGACGAACGGGCGGTCCAGGCTGTCAAAGGCACCCGGAGCCCAGGGAACAATGGAGCTTTCCAGCCCGTAGCCGTTGGGGGTCGCATAGTCCGAGTTCTCGGCCGTGTTGCAGCCCCCGTCCTGGTGCTGAAAAATCCGGTCGGGGTCCGCGCGCTTTGCCCATTCGTAAATTTCCCTGTCCAGCGGGCTGCCCAAATGCCCCTCGTTGCCTGTTGAATAGGACGCAAAGGACACATGACGGCGGTAATGCCTGTATAGTTCCTGGATGTCGCGGAGGGGGTCAAACTCAAACCCCTCCGTGGTGATGTCGTGGTAATAGGGCAGCTCCGGCTGTATCAGGATGCCCGCCTCGTCGGCCGCCTCGAAAAACTCCGGAATCTCGCAGTGTGTGTGGTGCCTTGTGTAATTGAAGCCCGCCGCGCGGGCGACGGCGAGGTGCCTGAGATGGGCCTCCCTGTCCGGCGGCGATATGAGCGAAAGCGGATAAATGTAGTCGTCGCCGTACCCGCGCACCAGAAAAGGGCTGCCGTTCAGGTAAAACTTGCCGCCGCGCACTTCCAGTTTCCGGATGCCAAAGCGCTCCGTCCACCCGTGGACGGCTTTGCCGTTGCGCAGAAGCGTCACTCCGGCAAGGTAGAGGTTTGGCGTCTCCGGGGTCCAGGGCCTGAAATCGGACAGGGGCACCTCGCAGATAATGCTTGCGCCGTCCGTGCTCCCTTCCTTCCCCAACGGCTTCCGGAGGGTGCCTACGGCTGCGCCGTCAGTGGTTGTGACGGTGATGTCCAGCATCATCTCCCCGGCGGGCGCCTCATCACCTCCGCGCACGCTGACGTTCACCTCCGCGGTTCCCTTGTCCGGGTCACCGCGTACCCAGACGTCATCAATCCAGGTTGCGGGGGTCGCCTCCAGCTCGATGTCCCGGTAAAATCCGCCAAAACGGTGAAACGCCGCCATGCACCCTTTCCGGCTGGGGGTGTCATTCCGGACGGTGGCGATAATTTCCGCCGTCTCACCGGGTTTGACAAAATCAGTGATGTCATACTTGTAAGTGCCGCAGTAGGTGTTGAGATGGGCCACGCGTTGCTTGTTCACCCAGAACCACGCCTCGGTCCGCACACCGCCCACCTTGAGCCAGATGCGTCCGCCCGCCCAGTCTTTTGGAACCTCCACCATGCGCCGATAGCGTGCCGTGCCCATGTACACATGGTTGAGTGGTCGGGGAATACAGTCGAAGGGAAGGGACCATTCCTGGCTCATTCCAGGTTCGCCCACCCCCTGCGCCTCCCAGCAACCGGGAACCTGTATCTTGCGCACACCCTCCCAGTTCGGTTCATTCCAGCCGGGCCCCTTGCCCATGCGGTGGCGGCCCATCAGCATCGGGTCCGTCACAAAATCCCATTCCCCCCGTAATTGGATGATTTTCTGGAGCGGTGAAACAACCACCGGATTTACCACCGCAGGCGAAGCGGGACAAGCACCCCAATGGTCAATCTCCCCCGCATAAAGAAATGGGGTGGCGATTGCAAAAACAATTAATAACAAAGTTAAACCGTTAAAAATCCTCATGCAAAAATCCTTCTTGACGCTTGCTCCTCATACGGTAAACATGTGGAAGCACGCTAGAGTGCGGCGATTTCAGCCGGTCCCCGGAACCATAACCACCACACATGCTCCAAGGTCGGAACCAGCCGGTCATAGGTGACCAGCCTGGCCGGATGAAATGCCTCCTCCCACTGCCTGCGCTGCGCGCCGCTGTCGCACCCCGCCAGATAGACAAAACGCAACCGGGGATGGTCCCCCATGGCCTTGATCTCGTCCGGGGTGATAAAACCCGACTTCAGCAAAATCCCCTCCTCTGTGCCATGAGAACCAACAAAAACATATTCGCCGTTATTTAGTGACTTTTTTATGTTTATGTCGCTTATTGGCAGTAATGTAACCTCATCCCGCCCCCATTTCTTTGCCGCAGCCGAAAGGGAGGGATAATAGCCAAAGGCAAAGAGGGCTCTTGGAAAGCGCCCTTCCACATCCTCATAGAGAAAATACGCCTTGGCCGAATCGGTCCCTGCCGCCAAGTTTTCCCCACGCCACCCCAAAAATATAAAGCACCCAATAAAAATAAATACAGATATTAAACCGACGTTTGCGAGATGGCTAACTCCTGAAAACCTTCCCAACCGGCCCACCCAAGGAATCTTACCGCTTGAACCAATAACAATTAATACGGCTTCATAACAATATAAAACAACAAAAATAATGAGCGCTTTTCGGAATATGCTGAGAAAAAGCGCCTCCTGCTGGATTGCATCGTAAAAATCCCTGTGCCGCACCATCACCCAGGAAAGCACCACCACCCCAACAGCAAACAGGGCAAGCAGGGTAAGAAAAAGGAGGTGAACCACATTCCCCTGGCGCATCCGCACGGTCAGCCAGGCGTTGGGATGCCGCCTTGCATATCCCCAAAAGAGGGGGGAAAGACCAAAGAGGGCCGACAGGGCCAAAAAACGGTAAAACCACCCCGCGCCTGCTGCATTGTCGCGGGGTGGCTTGTTGTCCATTGGGGGGCTTGAACCGCCGCTGTCAGTCGAAGAGGGCAATAATGTCATCCACCCCCTCCGGTCTGAACAGGGCCACAAAAAACAACACGGGTGAGGCGATTGTGTACAGTATCCAGGTGAGAAGCCCCCCGAACCAAATCACCGGAACCCCCAATGCCAGTGTGAAATCCTTGTCGCTCATGCCTGATCTCCTGTGTGTTGCCGCCCTTGGTTGTGAACAGACACCCTTTCTGACGGAACCCATCTTAGCCGGAACCCAACCCCGCCGCAAATTCAGGCCGCCGCCTATTTTTTCGGGGAGCCTCCCCGGCTGTATGCGTCAAACAGCCCCGCCACATCCGCCTTTTTCGCGTTTCCGGAATGCACAATCATCCGGTACGGCAGTGTAAAGGCCGCCCCCGGCGCGAGCGTGTGGCCGACGGTGTGCGGCCAGGACTGTCCGAGAAACCCGTAATTGCGGAGAATCCAGCCGGGATGGGGGTATCCGGGGAAGTCGCCCCGCTGAAAAATCGCCACACCGGACAGTTTTTTGCCGCCGGGCTTGGTGGCAAAGGACACATCCGCCCAGGGGGTGGCCAGTTCAAGCACATCCTGCTTGACGTCCCCGTCGGCGGCGGTGAAGTTCATCGGCTTGCGGGTGGAATCCGGCCTGAAACACAGCCCCCCGTAGCCCTTGCTCTTGTCCTCGGAGCCCCGGAGCACAAACTCCGCGCCGGACACATTCTCCCCGGTGATGACAAAATCAATGGCACGGTGCCGTTTTTCCGCCGGGAAAATGGTGATTTCCACCGTTTCCCTGATTACCGGCTTGTCCGGGGCGTCGTCAAAAACCCACCAGTCCTCAAAGGCCAGCACGGCGCGGTCGGCGGCCGCCTCTTTTTTGGTCCACTTTTGAAATACCTGCCGCGCCCCCTCCAGGGTCCACACATCCATCTTTCTGCCGTCGGCGGTGCTGTGGGGCCACGCCCAAAACACCCCCCGGTGGTGGTAATGGTCCTTGGGAAAGTCCTCCGTCAGCACCTCCCCGTCCAGCCCCCAGAGCGGGTGAATGTAGCAGGAGCGGTGGAAGGATTCCGGCACGCCCTCGGGCGGCGTGACCATGGCGTAATGAAAGGCCAGCACCGGCTTCGCGTCCTCGAGCACCTTCAGCACCCCGCCGTCATCCTGAAATTCAAACGCCCCGGCGGCGGCAAGGGCGAGTGCGGCAAATCCGGCGATGGTCATGGGGCGAACTCCTTCCGTGTTGGTTGGCCGTCATTTTATAAAAAACGGGCTTCCCCGCAAAATTCCCGCAAAGCGGCCTCGTCCACCTCCACGCCCAACCCCGGCCCGGCGGGCGCCCGGAGCACGCCGCCTTCGGGGACAAGCGGCTCCTTCAAAAACGACACACCCAAAAACTGGGGCCCGTTGAGCGCGGCGGGATGCTTCAGCCCGTGCGCGCCGTACAGGATCAGGGAGGCGGCCAGCGACACGTCGGGATCGCTCAGGCCGCTGCCCAAAAACCATTTGCCCTCCCGCTGCAGCAGCCCCACCTGAAGGCGCGCGCCGTGCAGACCGCCGCAGCGGGCCGGCTTCATGGCGGCCCCGTCGCAGCAGCCCAGACGCAGGTACTCCTCAAGCTGCCCCTCCGAAACCACCCCCTCGTCCATCACGATGGGGATGGGGCTCCCGCGCCGTATCCTCTGGTAGCCGCGGATGCAGTGCGGCGGGAGGGGCTGCTCCAGCACCTCCACCCCCGCCTCCGCCAGCAGCGCCACGGCGCGCAGCGCCGCCGCCTCATCGTAGCCCCGGTTCGCGTCCGCCCAAAGAAAACCGTCCGGCGCCCCGCGCCGCGTGATGCGGGCCAGTTCCGCGTCGCGTTCCGGATCGGGGGAAACCTTGATGTTGAAATGGCGGTACCCCGCCGCCCTGCCCTGATCAATCCATGATTGGGCGTCCCCCAGCCCGGCGGGGGTGACGGTCCAGCTCAACTCCACGGGCATGCCCGCCGGACGCCCCCACATCTCCGCCACGTTGCGCCCGGCGATGCGCCCCGCGAGATCGTGCAGCGCCAGATCGACCCCCGCCTTGGTGATGGCCAGGGCGGTGCCCGCCGCGTCCACCAGTTCCGCGTCCATGGCCCGGTGGATTTCCTCAATGTCAAAGGGGTTTCCGCCGATCACCACGGGCCTCAGGTAAAGGTCGAGGGTTTTCACCGCGCTCTCAAAGGGTTCGCCGCCCCAGCGCGGCACCGGCACACTCTGTCCCCAGCCGACATGGCCCGTGTCCGTTTCCAGCCGCACAAACACGGCGGGCCGCCCCGCGCCGCCCGGAAAGGGGGCCCCGCAGAATTTGAAGGGCATCACGGTGGGATAGCGCAGCGGAAACAAGTCCATCCGCACAATCCGCGCGCTCCGCCTGAAATCACGCAGGCCCGCCTGTGGTTCCGCCGCCATGTCCGCTGTCTCCGTGCCGTCCGGTCCGTTTCATTTCCCGCCGCCCTGAGTATAAAGTATGGGCGCCCCCTGAAAAAACGGGCGGGCGAAGGAGCGAACCCATGATGCTGATGTGCCTTGTCTGCGCGGCCCTGTGCGCCGCACCTGAAACCAGCCCCGCGCCTGCCGCGCCTGCCGCATCCGTGCACCGCGCGCAAATCGCCATAAGGGATCCCTTTGTCCTGCCCGTCAAGGACGAGGGCCTTTATTACATGTACGGCACCAATCCCGCGCGCGGCGCGAAATCCTTCCTCTGTTACACGAGTGCAGACCTGGAAACCTGGACGGGACCGATCCCCGTTTTCACCCCGCCGGAGCATTTTTGGGCGGACCGGCAGTTTTGGGCCCCCGAGGTGCATGTGTGGGAGGGCAGATATTACCTGTTTGCCAGCTATTCAAACACGGAAAAACAGAACCGGGGCACCCAGATTGCCGTGGCCGACTCGCCCCGAGGCCCCTTCATTCCGCTGGGAACGGCGGCGCAAACCCCCGCCGGCTGGCTCTGCCTTGACGGCACCCTCTTTGTTGACGGGGAGGGAAAACCCTGGATGGTCTTCTGCCATGAGTGGGTGCAGGTGGAGGACGGGGAAATCCAGGCACTCCCGCTGGCCCGTGACTTGTCGAAGGCGGACGGGCCTCCGGTGCTCCTGTTCCGCGCCTCTGAGGCACCCTGGGTGCGCGACAGAAAGGACAAGGTCACGGACGGCCCCTTTCTCCACCGGACCGCCGACGGAACACTGCTCATGCTCTGGTCCAGTTTCGGCCACGACGGCAAATACAAGACGGGGCTGGCGCGCAGCCTGTCCGGAAAACTTGGGGGCCCATGGAGGCAGGAACCCGCCCCCGTCTTTGAGGCCGATGGGGGGCATGCCATGATCTTCACCGGTTTCGACGGGGTGCAGCGCATGGCCCTGCACGCGCCCAACAAAAGCCCCTCCCGGCCCGTCTTTCTTGCAATCAGCGAAAGCGGCGGTTCCCTGCGCGTCAAAACAAACTGAGCATGCCGGAAAACAGCCGAACGGATGTAAAAAAAAACGGCCGGACCCGCGCACAAGCGCGGACCCGGCCGCTGTCAGTCTCTTATGGCAGCAGAAGCTGGAGGTCAAACCCGTAGGTGGGTGAGGCCGCGGCATCCACATTGCCCTCGGCGAAGGAGAACAGCAGCCGCAGGCTGTAGTCGCCTGTGGCGTTGAACACCGCGTTCAGCACATTGCGTCCCTCCGCGACCGGCGCCGGATCGGCGACCACGTTCTGGAACGCGGCCTCGTTCAGCGCGCCGAAGAAGGGAAGAATGGCGCTTCTGAGCGCGGTGAGCTGCGACGAGCTGCCCGCGCGGTAAACCATGCCCGGCAGCATCGGGTTCGCCGTGTCAAAGTCGCCGGAACGGTTGTAGTCAACCTGCACGGACCCCGTGGGCGCTATGGTGATCTGGGCGCCGCGCAACTGGTTGCGGCCGTCGGCAATCACATAGTTGAAGCCGCGCTGCGGCCTCAGGGCCGTTGCCATGTCCACCGCCTCGGTCAGGCTCAGCGAGTTGTAGAGCACCCCGCGGCCCACCAGCAGGGCGCTGGCCAGGGTGTCGTCCGCGGCGGAGGAGGAGGCGTTACGCACCTCGCTGAAGGATATCCCGCCAAGGTTCACGCCCGTCCTGCCGACCACAAGCCCCGCCATGGTGAACAGCGCGTGGGGCACGCCCCGTTCGGGGATGCACACGATCACGCAGTCGTAGTCGTGGGGCCGCATTTCCGCGGGACCCGCGCCCCACTTGCGCGTGGCGAAGTCGGGGCCGTTGTTGGTCGCGCCGTGCAGGGTGACCCCGCCAAGCGTGCGGTTGCGCCAGGCGGCCAGCCCCGCGCCGCCCGAGGTGGTGACCTCGTTCGCGTCGCGCATGGCCACGGCCTGGGCGCGCTGCAGCAGGGTCAGGCTCACACCCGAACCCGCGGCGATGCCTTCAAGCTCCTGGAGCGCCTTGAGCGCACCCTCCTTCACCGAGGCCTCCGCGGCGGTGTCACCCGGCGCGGCCGCCAGTGCGGCGACCGCGTTCGCCCAGTCGGCGTCAAGGTCGCCGTCCGTCACGGACGCGACGGCCTTGTAGTTTTCAACGTAGTTGGGGATGAACTCCTGGATGTCCGCGGCCAGCAGCGTGCCCAGGTCAAAGCCCATCTCATAGGGCTTGCCGTAGAGCACCACCACGGGCGTCTTGCCGGAGGCGAAGTTCACCACGTCGGGACGCTCGTCGTTGGCGATGTAGCCGGTGAATTCGGGGTAGAGGTTGCTTCCGTCACTCTCCTGCGGGAGCACCTTCACGCCGGTGGTGAACACCAGGTCGGGCACGGTGATGTCCAGTCCGCTGTTCTGCACGATCCCCGGCAGCCGCGCCGTGTTGGCGTAGAACAGCTGCACGAAGAACCCGGTCCACTTCCCGGCGGGAATGTCCGCCGGCTTGCCGACATACAGCGTCTGCGCCGCGTTCTGGGGCAGCAGCACCTGGGGCGTCCAGGTGGTGCCGGACTCGACGCGGAAGTCGCGGTTGTTCGTGGAGGTGGCGTACCACATTTTCACCAGCTTCGGCTTGCGCACCGAGTCCACCTCGACCCGGATGGAGCCGTCGGCGTCGAAGGACCACGTGAAGGGGGGCCGCGTCTTGTTCTGCGTCACCGCCATGTACCAGCCGAGCAGGTTGCCCGCCGGGTTTTCGGAGTCCGTCGGGTCGATGCCCTCCTCGTCGTTCACGAGGCCGTGGCCCGCGTTCGGGATGTAGTTGAGGTACTTCTCGCCCTCAAGGCCGTCGAAGTACCACTGGGACGAGTCGGGCAGGAAGAACTGGTCGCCCGATCCGTTCATCATGAACTTGGGCATGTTGTCGTACCGGCCCTTGAGGACGTACTCGTAGGGGTCAACCAGATCAAGCAGCGCCAGGGCCTCCGGCTCGAGCGCGCCGCCCGCGCTTTCGGGCAGGAGCTTGTCAAAGACGCGCTCCTGCGCGTAGTCGTAGATGGAGGGGGCCCAGTAGCCGTAGGCGCTGCGGTGGTGCAGCATCTGCTCGTCCATGTTGAGCACGTCAATCACTATCGGGGCGATGGCCTTGACGCGGCAGTCCGTGGCGCCGGTGAGCCAGGTGGTCCAGCCGCGCTTGGACGCGCCCGCCACGACGAAGTCGGACACGGGCCGGTTCACGCCGTACACGCTCTCCTTCATCAGCGTCTCCACCGTGTCCATGGCCTTCACCGCGGCCTTGGCCATGGGGAAGAGCAGCGGCCACGTGTAGTCGGGGCTGCCCTCCGCGAAGGAGTCCATGAACTTGTCGTAGGAGTGGGCGATGATCGCGTCCTCCGTGCGGTTTCGCAGTATGGTGGATTTTTCCGTGGCCGACTGGACCACCTCGTCGGTGAACACAATCGGCTGGCTCGGGATGTTTTTCACCAGGGCGATGGGCGTGCCCGAAATCACCGCCAGCGTGGTGATGTACTCGTCCACCGTGGTGGGCACGCTGTTGGTGCGGCTGCCGCCGTCGATGAAGAGCATCGCCGTGTTGCTGACGCGCTCCTTGGGATCGACCACCGTGATGTTGTGCGTCCAGAGGTCGCGGCGCACGCCGTCACCGGTGTACACGTCCGCGGAGCTGCGCCACTGCTGCGAGGTCATCTGCAGGACGTAGGCGGTGCCCACGGTCACACCCTCGATGCGGACCGGGAACTGGTTGGCGAGGTTGAAGGAGTAGAATCCGTCGTCCGTGTGCACGTACTCGTCAAGCGGGGTGCCCTCGCCCACGCTGATGGGCTCCGGAAGGATGTAGGTGCGCACCCCGACCCCGGGCTCCAGATCCTCCGCGGTGACGGTGAGGCTGACTTCGTAGGCGCCGACCGCCGCGTATTCATGCTCCACCGACACGGGCTCCGTCTGCTCAAGGACCGTGCCGTCGCCGAAATCCCACTCGTATTTGATGATCGGACGGGTCGGGCTGATGTTCTTGGTGATGTTGAACACCACCGGCACGCCCGTGTAGGCGCAGGAGTCCTGCGCCTCAAACTCGACAACGGGCGGCACCGGCGCGGTGATGCTGATGAAGCCCGTCTTCTCCTTGAACACCGAAAGGTCTGCGTCCGCGGGCAGGGAGGCCGAATGCCGGAAATACAGCGTGAGGCGCACCTTGTAGGTGCCCTCCGCGGCGTAGCGGTGGGTCGGATTCTGCGCGGAACTGGTGGTGCCGTCCCCGAAATTCCACAGGTAGCGGAGAACCGGGTCCGCGGCGGGGTTCTGCGCGCCGGCGGTGAACTGGATGTCATCCAGCGTGATGCCCGTCTGCGGCGTGGCGGAGAACTCGGCCACGGGCGCCAGATCAACCACCACGTTTTTCGTCACCGACTTGGTCCTGCTCGGCGTGGAAACCTTCAGCAGCACCGTGTAGGTGCCGGGCGCGGTGAATGTGTAGGTGGGGGTGGGGCCGGTGCGGACGTCGTTGACCGTGTCGGGGTTCCCGTCGAAGTCCCACGCATAGGCCGTGATGGGCTCGGAACCCGCCTCCGAAAGCAGGCCGTTGAACTGGAGGCGCTGCCCGGCAAGGGCGAGGCGCGGCGTCCATTCAAAGTCGGGCACGGGCGGCTTCACCACCAGGATGTAGTCCTGCTTTTCAATGGTGTCGGTGTTGTTGGACGGATCAAAGGTGGTCACCGTCAGGGACACCGTGTAGGACCCGGCCCGGTTGTAAATGTGGCGCGGGTTCTGGAGGCGGCTGGTGTCGCCGTCGCCGAAATTCCACAGCCACTCGGTGATCTGCGCAGAACCCGGGGTGGAGCGGTCGTTAAACTGGACCTGCTCGCCCACGGACGGGCTCACGGGCACCGCGTCAAACTCGGCGGTGGGCGCCTTGTACAGCACCTCGATGTCCAGGCTCTCGCTGTCCACGCCCTCGGAGGTGTACACCGTCAGCTTGACCGTGTAAACACCCGCGGCGGTGTAGGTGTGTACGGGGTTCTGCTCCGAGATGGTCACCCCGTCGCCGAACTCCCACACCCAGTTGGTGATGGTGGCCGTGCCGGGGTCGGAGGTGTCCAAAAAGCGCACCGGCGTGTTGACAAACACTTTGGAGGCCGAGGCGGTGAAGCGCGCGTCCGGCCCCAGTTTCTGCCGCACATTGATGTAATAGGGCTTGGAAACGGTGGTGGTTCCGAACTGCGTGCCCACCGTGAGGCTGACGTTGTACACGCCCACCCGGTTGTACTGGTGGTAGGGGTTGCGCTCCGAACTCTGGAAGCCGTCGCCGAAATCCCATGTCCACATGGTGATGGCCATGTTCTCAGACGTGGAAAGATCCGTGAACGCCACCACCTGGTTAATCTGCACGTTCGTGTTGTCCGCGGTGAAATCGGCGGTTATTTCGGGGCTCCCGACATTGACAAAGGCCTCGCGCGAAACCACCTCCTCAACACCGTCCACACTCAGCGTGAGGGAAACCGTGTAGCTTCCCGTCTGGAGGTAGAGGTGGGTGGGGTTCTGCTCGGTGCTCAGGGTGCCGTCGCCAAAACGCCACAGCCAGGTGACCTCGGCGCCCTGCGGCGCGCTGTACACGCTCGCGTCCCGGAACTGCACCGGCTTGCCGACGCCCACGGCGCGCTCGTCGGCGGTAAAGTCAACCTGCAGCAGATCCTCGGCGACCACCTCGACTTCCTTCCGCGAGGACGGCCCCATGGTAAAGTACAATTTGGCGCGGTTGAGGCCCGCGGAAAGCATTTCACGGCGGATGCGGACGGGCACGTTCTCCGACCTGAATATGCCGCCCGGCTTGCAGTCGTCCGAGGGGGTGGCGCACGCTTCCGGCACCACCCATGCCGCGTTGCTGGTCACCACCAGCGGCTCGGAGGGCGTGGTGGTGAAATTGCCGTTCACCCGGACGTTCATCAACGATTTGCCCGAGCCAAAATCAAGGTAATCGGGGGAAATTATCAGCGCCACCCCCACATTGTCAGGCTTTGGGCAGCCGGAGACCAACGTTGAAAGCGCCAGAAGTGTTGTGATTCCAATAAGCGTCCAGACACGATGCATTCGTAGGACTCCTTCAACCCATCCCCGTGCGGTTGGTGTATCTTGCCCTGTTTGTGCCAATCGGCGCACTCCAAGATTCTTGACACAATATGTCCCTAGCATAATGCCAGTTTCCCCGTCCGGTGTCAACAATCTTCCATTAAAAAATGAAAATCTCCCCTTCATTCGCAAACATAATGCGTATTATTATCATTATGTGCCAAAAACAGGCCGCACACACCTCTTTTTCATCCCAAAGCTTGACCTGTCCTGGAAAACAGGGGCGGCGGGCTTACTGCAATTCAACCGTTTTTTCCACCGCATCCATGCGGACCAGCATGACTTCCAGCGGCGCAAGCATCCGGGGAAACACCACATCCCTTCCCTCCAGCAGATCCCTGCCGGACTGGAGGGGGCCGTCCAAATGGCACAAAACCGCATCGGGCCGCAGGTTGGACAAATACAGGTAACTCACCCCGTCGCATTCCACAAAGCGGGATTTGATCCCCTCGACCGGATATCCGCTGCCGTTGACCGGGCGCGGGATCCTGGGCAGCACCCCCTGGAAAATCACCGCATCCATGGCATGGAGGTATTCCGTGGGCATGTTCATGCCGCGCACCAGCACGGTGTTTGCCGTGTTGCGGATGACATCCGTCCGGGAGTGGCCCCGCTCATTGTAGGGAATGGGCGTGCCCACGCGGGCCACCGCCCCGCCCTTTTCCACGTATTCCGAGAGCTTGTTAAACGCGGCATCCGTGCAGGCCGGCGTCTCGGGCATCACCAGAACACGCACCGCGTCCAGCGCGCCGTTGACAATCTGCCCCTCCGACACAAACCGCACGTTGTAGCCGCAGAAGGAGCTGCCCTCGTAGGCGTACCAGGCGGAAAGAAGGTGGGGAACCCCGTTGTCCATGATTTTTGAGGCGTCGCTGAAAAAGACCAGCACATCCGCCGGGGCCGTCCGGAACGCCTCAAAAACAGGGGCAAGGCGGCGTGCGTCCAACGCGGTCACCGCAAGCGCCTCGGCCGCCTGCGGGACGGACCAAAGCGCCGAATCCGGGGCCAGGGCCAGTCCGGCGGCCCCGGAAAGCATCGCCTCAAGCAGCACGGTTCGGATGAGGGGGTACATCATTTCCGGCGGCGTTTCCGGCCCCGGCTTGATGTCCGCGCACAGGTTCAGCAGGGGCCGGTCGGGAACCAGCGACGCCATCATCACATAGGGCGCGGTGGTGCGGGGATAATCCACCGCGTAGGGCTTCGCGGAGGACGTGACGGATGAACCGAGCGCGTTGAAGGAAAGAAAGGCCGGCAACTGCCCGCGATCCGAACCATGGCGGGTTTCATTTTCGGCGAACATATTGTCTGCAAAGGTGATGCCGAGCGGAACGCCCCCGCCCCCCAGCCGTTCGCCGAGCAGTTCCATTTGTTTGGCAATCAGCCCGCGGTGGAACGACTGCCACTCAAACTGGTAGGCGCGGCGGTTCTGGTAACTGTGATCCGGATGATCACCCCAGATGGTAATCTCGTCAAACGCCGCGAGGTGCGCCCGCCAGGCCCTGTTCAGTTCCTGACGGTCGGGATACCGGCTCCGAACTGTTTCAACAAACCCGGCGCGCACCTCCTCGTTGTCATACTTGAACTGCGGACGGTCCGCCAGGCTCAGCGCCGCGGCGTGCTTGTGCCCCGCCAAAACGCCGCCCACCACCCGGACGTGCTCCACCAGGGCGGCGGCAAGGGCGGGGGACGCCAGATTCGGGAATCCCGGCGCAAGCACGTCCGGAGACTTGTCCGAGATCGCCGCCGCCAGCGCGGCCTGGGACACCTGGACAAAGAGATAAACGCCGTTTTTCTCCGCCGCCTCCAGCAGGGGCGTCAGCGCGCCGCCCACAACACCCGCGTCAAAGGGTGCGGAGGCGATTTCTGGAACATCCGCCAGATGCAGCACCGCAAAACGCATCCCATGGCGGGCCATGCGCGCGATGGCCCCGGCCCGCTCCCCCGTGGTGGCGCCGTCAACCGCGCCGCCCACAAGAAACACGGGGCCGCCCGGGGAGGCAAGACTGGGGCCATTGAGTGAAAGGCCGCCCCCGGCGCCGTTGACGGCCTCAAACACTTCGGGGCGAGCCCCCTGGAAAGTGAAATCGGCCTCCATGGAGGGGATGGCCGTCTCCAGGTAATCCACCTGCGCCCCGGCGTCAATCCATTTTTCGGCGGCCATCAGTTCCCGCGCCCGGACCAGCGCATCCGCCGCAATATTCATCCTCACGCGCATCCGCGACTGGTCGCCCCCATTGCCCGCATCCGGCGGACAAAGCGGCTCCAGCACCGCCAAGCGCGCCCCGTATTCCCCAAGTTTTTGGGTAAAATCATCCGAACCGACCCGGCGCAGCGCCAGCAGGCTTTTCACGGGCGGCAAATCATCCGTGTAGGCAAGGGCGAATTCCGCCCGGTACCGGCCGGGTGCCAGGGGGGAGGCGTCCCAGGAAAACACGGCCTGGTTGGCCCCCTGCTCAAGATCCATCACCACGTCACCCTGGTGCAGGACGCTGCCCGCGGCGTCGGTCACCATCAGCACGGCCACCGCGCTTTCAAAACGCATTTTTGCCGATATTTCAAAGGTGAGGGACACGGGCTTGTCAACGGCGTACGACTCCGCCACGACAGGCGTGACGGCCACACGCTCCGCGGTTGTTGTGCTGAGGGGCCGGGCCCAGAGCGATTCATACGCCGCGCCTGCGGCGATCCCCTGAAAAAGCACCCCTGAAAACAACACCGCCGCGGAAAAGACGAAGCCTCCGGTCCAACCGGTCTGAACTCGACGCATTTTTAATGGTTCCTTTCGCGGAAACAGAAGACCGCCTGTTGCATCCGTGCCGGGTCATTGTATAGACAGTGATTAGAACGGTTCAATGGACACGCACGGGCGACACCTCCCTCCAGGGCGGCCCGGACCGCCCCAATATGCGGTATGGGCGGACCCCGGCAGCAACCATGGATTGGGTGGCATGGTCCATAAATAGTGGCAACACGCCGGAAACCTTTTTTTCCGCCGCGGTATAACATAAAAGAGTCATCGTGCGCGGTGACCGCAAGAAAAGTGAGTTACCCTTTTTATTGCAAAGGCTTAGGAAGAGTTCGCCGTTTAAAAACACGGCATCCGCTTCCGGACTGGACGAGCATGACGCGCCGGCCGGCACGCCGGTATGGCGCGGACCCGTCAAAAAGGTCGTTATCCATGCCCTGCGCCCATCCGAGAATATTGGCCGCATCCGAAAAAAGCGGCAAATTATGAGTGCCCGCCCGGGAAATAACGGTCGCAGACTGTTGGCTTTCTGTTGTATTGCGCTGGCGGTGACTGCTGTGGCAGAATCCTTCACCATACCGGCAGAGTCCGTGGACGAACAGAAAATTTTCTGGGGAAACCCCGCAAAATTCGAAAAACCCGCCTCGGTTGACTACAAGGCCATCATCATGGCCACCGAGGAATACAAATCAATCAAACAGAACAAAATCGAGGCTGGCACCGCCAAGTACTGGCTGTTGATCAGTCAGGCGAGCGAAAAGGCGGTGAAGGTCATCGCCGAGGTGGGAAAAAACAGCGAGTACGACCTTGTGGTCGCCAAGGGGTATTTGGAGAGCCTGAACATCAAGGCCGCCCCCGTGGACATCACCGCCGCCGTGCTGGAACGGCTGCAAAAAGGAAAATCCGGCTAATCAGTTGTCCTTAAACGATTTTGCCCCGAGGAACAGCAACCGTGTCTAAGGCAGAAAAAATCCTGTGTTTGGCGCTTTTGGGGACGGTTTCCCTGTTTCAGGGGGGGTGCGCCTCCGTTGGCGCCGGGGGGCCGGGCTATTCCTCCCCCATGGGCCAGGGCCCCATTTCCGAAACCCATGCGTTGAACGGCTATGCGGCGTCCAAAGATCTGGACACGGCGCGGAGGATGATCAAGGGGGGGCAGTATTCCCTGGTGATTCCCCGGTTGCAGCAGCTCGTGAACCAGTATCCCGGGGACAAGGCGGGCATTGAGGCCCGCTACCTGCTGGCCCTGTCTTATTATCATGTGGGCGGCTACAACGACGCGAAGCGCATTTTTGAGGAGTACATCAGCCTGGTGCCCGAAGGCGAGCAGGCCGACAAGAGCCGGGAATACCTCGGCAAGATAACCGCCACCGACGGCTCGAAAGAGGCGGACAGCGCCGAGGAGCAGAAGATTGAGGCGTTGCGCGCGCAAATCGCCGCCGCGCCGGACAACATGGCGCTCTGGCTGGATCTGGCGAACATTTACTGGAACCTGGGCCGATACGACGAGTCGGGCGCCGTTTACCGGGAGTTGCTTGGGCGGTGGCCGGACCTGATGAACGACACGGTGGTGCGCACCCGGGTGAGCCGCGAGGCGGACGGCACCATCGTGACCCTGTCGCCCAGGGAAACCGAGCGGCGGTATTACGAGCAGGAACCCCTGCAAATCTTCAACATTTCCTCCTTCCGCAGCGGCCGTTTTGAAAACTGGTCCGCCTCGGCCCGCGAACGGTACTACAACGTCACCGGCCAGGCGGTGAACCGGGGTGAAAAAACGCTGGAGGACGTGCGAATCACCGTGACCATTTACGGTTTCGGGCAGATGGTTTACGACACGCAGACAGTGGCCCTTGGAACGCTGAAGCCCGGCGAGGTCCGCGCCTTCAACGTCCATTTCACCCAGTTTGACGACATCAACAATGTCCGAAAGCATGAGTGTGTGGGAACGTTCCGCCGATAAACACGGATAAAAAAACAACATGACCAGACGAACAGCAATAACCGCGGGGCTCCTGTGCGCCGCCCTCTGGGTGCTGCCCGGAACCGGGCGGGCCCAGGACACGCCGCAGGTGAATGTCTCCGTAAAAATCATCGAGTTCCAGACGTCCAAGGAGCTTGAGACGGGGCTCAGCGCCTATTTCAAGCAGCGCAACGAGCCGCGCCCCTACGGGCGGGTTTCGAGCGGCAACGGAAACATCACCTCCGCCGCCCTGACCTTCCCGAACGCGACCCAGACCGGCCTGACGGTTCTCCTGGACAAAATCTCCAACCAGTACGGTGATTTTGAGGTGATACTCCAGGCGCTTGTGGACCAGAACAAGGCCTTCATCCTCTCCCAGCCGAAGGTGCTGGTCCCCGTGCCCACAACCGTTCCGGCGGTGATCAAGACCACGCAGGAGGTTCCCTACGAAAACACCATCGTCATCGGCGCCAGCGCGGTGCAGACCACGGCATTCAGGCCCACGGGCGTGACCCTGACGGTGAGCGCCCTCAAGGTGGTGGACGACGACCAGAACCCCCTGACCACCGAGGACATTTTCGTCCAGCTCAAGCTCACCGCCGAAATCAACGAGGAGGGCCAGCGAATCACCGTGGCGCTTGACGAGGCCACCGGCTCCACCAGCAACCTGTCGAAAGTGTCCACCGCCATCAGCGTGCCGGAGTTCGTGTCCCGCAGCGTGGACACCACCGTCTGGGTGCGCAACGGCCAGGTCCTGGTTCTTGGCGGCCTGTTCAGGAACACAAAATCGAAAAACCTGGCCTCCCTGCCCTGGCTCACCCAGGGGGAGGGCATCGTCAATAATCTCGCCGGCCGGGTGCTCCCCTCCGTCAGCAATCCGGAAATCCCCCTCGCCGCGGGCCTGGGCAACAACGACGAGCTCCAGTCGCGCCGCGAACTGGTGTTCATGGTGAAGGCCGATCTCTGGCGGAAATCTTACACCGTTGCCGACGAGTTCGGCTTCATGGAGGAGGAGGAGGGGGGCGATGCCGCCGCCGAAGGGGAGGCCAAAAAGGAGGAGAAACCGAAATCCCCAACGGACGTGATCACCGGGGTTCTTGAGAACCTCAGCGGCATGTCGCAGGGTGTGGCGGGCTCCCTCTCCGACAAGTCCCAGGAAAACATCTCGGGCAGCCTGGGAGGATCCTCAAAATGAAACATCCCGCGCTTTGCACACTCTCCGCCCTGCTGGCGGTGACGGCAATGCTGTTGCTGCTGCCCTGCGCGCCCGCATGGTCCCAGGATCCTGCGGCCGCCGCCGCCCCCGCCCCCGCCCCCGCCCCCGCCCCCGCTCCGGCTCCGGCACCCGCGCCCGACCCGGCGGCGGCTGCGCCCGCGCCCGCGCCCGATCCTGCGGCTGCCGCCGCCCCGCCCCCCCCGCCGCCCCCGCCCCCGCTGGAGGACATCCGGCAGGTGCAGGTGAAGGTGTGGATCAGCGAAACCAACGAGCGAGGACTGCGCCAGATTGGCTCCAGCCTCAAATACACCCGGTTTGTGCGCGGCGAGGAGCAGAACGGCTCCGTGCAGCAGACAAACGTGAACCTGCTCGACAACAGCCAGTATGGAACAGTAAGCCTGCCCTACCCGGACCAGACCAAGTTTGCCCCCCCCCTGCGGCCGGATTTGGACAACAACCTGAACAACGGCCACCAGGACTACGCCGGCGCGGGCCTTTCCTTCAGCATCATCAACTCCGGCTACGGCACCATAGACGGCATCCTCCGGGCGGTTGAGCGCCAGTCCGACGCGGATCTCATCTCCAAGCCGGAACTGCTTGTGGCGAACGCCCAGAAGGCCATCATCAAGGCGGGCGGCCAGGTGCCCTACCAGGACGCCAAGGTCACCCCGCCCTATCCGCCCCAGCTCCAAGTCATCTGGCGCGACGTGGGCGTGAACCTGGCATTCACGCCGAGCATCCTGCCCAACAACATGGTCAACCTGGTGCTGGAGCAGTTGGAGGTGTCGGACGTGAACCGCATCGAGAACCTGCGCGGCGTTGACCTCCCCGTGTTCTCCACCCGGTCGCAGACCGGCTCCGTGTTCGTCCCCGACAGCACCACGCTGGTCATCGGCGGCCTCACCAGCCGGGTGGTGCGCAACACCGAACGGCGCGTGCCGGTGGTCGGGCGGCTGCCCCTGCTGGGCATCCCCTTCCGCAGCCGCAAGTCCGACGCGGAGGTGCGCAGCCTGCTCATCTTCGTGTCCCCCACGGTGGTGGACCTGCGCAGCCCCACGCCGCAGGCCACGAACGCGATGCAGTTCTGGCGCGAGCGGGGCGCTGAATGGGGCGACGCGCCGCGCATTGACAGCGAATCCCAGGCCATGCAGGCCGGTTTGTAGCGCCCCGCGCGAACACCGCCCGGCGCGATGGAGCGGACCGCATCATGCACGGCAACGCACTGCTGGTGACAGAGGTTTTCCACAGCATCCAGGGTGAGTCCACCCGCGCGGGGCTTCCCTGCTCGTTCATCCGGCTCGCCCGGTGCAACCTGCGCTGCTCCTGGTGCGACACCCCGTACAGTTTCAGGGGCGGCGCGCGGCGGACCGTTGAGAGCCTGGTGGACGAGGTGCGCGGCCACAACTGTCCGCTGGTGGAGATCACCGGCGGGGAGCCCCTGGCCCAGCCCGGATGCGTTGATCTGGCCCGGGCGCTGGTGGGCGCGGGGTTTCGCGTGCTCATCGAAACGGGCGGTTCCCTGCCCATAGACACCCTGCCGCCGGAGGTGGTCCGCATCATGGATCTGAAATGCCCCGGCAGCGGCATGAGCCACCGCAACCACTGGCCCAACCTGGAATTTCTCGATCCGAAACGGGACGAGGTGAAGTTTGTCATCGCGGACCGGAACGACTACGAATGGAGCCGGGGCGTCATCCGCCGTTATACTCTTGAAAAGCGCTGCGCCGCCGTGCTGCTGTCCCCGGTGTGGGGACGGCTCAACCTTGAGGAGCTGGCGGCATGGATGCTTGGGGACGCGCTGCCCGCGCGGATGCAGCTTCCCCTCCATAAGATTATCTGGCCGCCCGACCGGCGTGGAGTGTGATTTTCCGTGAAAGCCCACATCATCAAGACCATCTACTTCGAGGCGGCCCGCCGCGTGGACGGGCGGCTCACCGGATACAGTTACCGGGTGGACCTGTTTGCGGGCGGCGAGGTGGACCCCGCGATGGGATGGGTGGCGGACTACGGGGACATCAAGAACCTCTTCGAGCCCGTGCGCCTGCAACTGGACCACCGCTGCCTGGACGACGTGCCCGGACTCGCCGACACCACCCCGGCGGGCGTTTCCGCATGGGTGGCGGACCGGCTGCGCCCCTGGCCCGAATGGTTCGAGGGGGTGCGCGTCACCGTGCTGGGGGACGGTGAATTCGCGCCAACGCCCCTGCCCGCCGACGCGGAACTGGGCCTGCCCGAGCGCACCGCATTCTCCTTTGCCGCCGCCCAGTCCCTGCCGCAGCTGCCCGCAAGCCATCCCTGCCACCATCTGCACGGCCACACCTACCGCGCGGAAATCGGCGCGGCGGACAAGGACGCGCTTGCCGCGGCCCTGCCGGAGCTGCACGCCCGGCTGCACAACCATTACCTGAACGAAATACCGGGCCTGGAGCAGGCCACCTGCGAGCGCATCTGCGCGTGGATTTGGGGGGGCCTCCTCTCGCGGGGAATCACCCCGTCAATTGTGGCGCTTCACGAAACCCCGAACAACCGCTGTGTGTACAGGGGCGAATAAAGGAGACGGCATGGACGCGCAAAACCCCAGGGAACAGTTCAGGGCGCTGGACAAGTCCCTTCCCTTTTCGGGCCCCGAGGCGGTGGACGCCGCCTGCCTGGAATGCTTCCCCTACGACTACGCCAACACCCCCCACGGCGCGGCCATGGAAATCACCACCACCACCGACGAATTCACCTCGGTCTGCCCCTTCTCCGGCCTGCCGGACTTCGCCCAGGTGACCATCAGCTACATCCCCGGCGATCTCTGCCTGGAACTGCGCTCGCTGAAGTATTACCTCCTTTCCTACCGCAATGTGGGCATCTGGTACGAGCACCTGGTCAACAGGATGCTGGAGGATCTGGCCGCCGCGTGCCGCCCCCGCAGCATGACCGTGGAAATCGCCTGCAACCCGCGCGGCGGCCTGGGCAGCACGGTCGTTGCCCATTATGACGCCGAAACCATGCCCCCCATCCCCCGCCGGGAAGGCTGAAACCCCCTCCTTTTCCGTGTGGTCAAAATCACGCTTGGGAGACGTGTCTCCCGCAAACTGAATCCTGGAGAAACAGCCATGCGTTGCCTTTCCGTGAAACTGACCCTCTCCCTGGCGCTGCTCCTGTCCTGCGCCTGCGTCGCCGTGGCGGAAATCGCCAATCCCGCCGAAACCCTCCCCGTGCTCGGGGCGCGGCAGGTGCAACTGGTGGAGTCCCCCGAAATCACCCTCCTCGACCAGGAAGGCGCGGGCAAACTCTACCAGGCGGGGCCGATCCAGGTGCTGGTGATGGAGGGCACCCCGGCGGAAATGGGCTTCCAGCACGGACGGCTGCTGGCGAAAAAAATTCACCACCTCATCCGCGAGGGATACATGCCGAAGGCCCTCTGGGGGCGCGGTTACAGCCAGGAATATGTGAAAACCCAGTCGGAACGGATGGAAAAGCATTTTCCCCCGGAAATCATCGAGGAGATGAGGGGCATCGTGGAGGGGGTGAAAAAGGCGGGCGTGGAGGACATCGCCTATGAGGACATCCGCCTCGGCGTGACCCAGGCGGAAATCCTGCATTTCCCGCCGGATTCGCCGCCCTCCTGCTCCAACTTCGCCGTGTGGGGGCGGTGGACCACCGACGGACGCCTGCTCCACGCGCGCAACCTGGACTGGAACATCAAGGGCGACGCGCAGGACGACGCGCTCGTGCTCGTCTGGCGGCCCAAGGGCGGATTCCCCTTCATGATGATCGGATGGGCGGGCGGCGTGGGCAGCGTGAGCGGCATGAACGCCAGGGGAATCACCCTCGGCGAAATGACCCTGCCCTCGGCGGACGCCACCTTTGACGGGCTGCCGCTGTTCCTGCAAATGCGGCTCATGCTCGAAAAATGCGACACCCTCGCCAAGTCCGTGGAATTCTTTGAAAAGTGCAAGCGCACCACCGGATGGAACTTCATCATCGGCGACGGCGGCAAGCGGGACGGGCGCGCCCTCGAAACGGATGCCAAATACTGCACCGAATTCACCACCATGGACCCCAAGGAAACGGACGCCACCGGACATTGGGGCATGGCCGAATGCGTGCGCCGCACCAACCACCCCGTAGGCATGGACCAGTTGCTGCGCCTCAGCAAGGCCTACGGAGACAAAATCGGTGTGACCGTGGAGACCTCCGAGCAGCTCACCCTCATGGCCCCCCTGCTGAAGGAGCAGGACTCCTGGCAGCGCTACGAATGGCTGAGCAGGGCCGTCGAGGCGCAGCCCGGCAAGATTGACGCCGTCGGCGCCGTCAAGATTCTCGCCACCGGCCCGGTCTATTGCGACGCCACCCTGCACTCCTTCGTCTTCGACCCCTCGGCGCAGACCGCATGGGTGGCCATCGCCGGAAACAACCCGCCCGTGACCGCCACCGACATGCCCTTCACAAAACTCGTGCTCACGGAGTGGTTCAAGTAACCGCCCCTTTAGGTTTGACCCAGGTGAAAGCAGTACGTTCCGGCCTCCCGCGCCCCAACGCGCGGGGGGCCGGTCCGCTTTTAACGGCGCATTTCACATGGACACACAGGTTGAACAGGATAAGACGGGAGGCTGTGTTCCTTGCTGTTAATTCTGTTTCGCCAGAAAAACAATAACGATTGAGCACAGGCAAAATACTCATCGGGGGCTTAAAGAAGACACACCACGGATCGCCTCTTATTTCTCCCGGTCTTTTTGAGGCACACACTCCGTCCGGCCCTGCCCCCGCCCATGCCGCGCCAGCAATTCTTCAAACCACGCATCCCCCTTCACCGATTCCAAATCAGGCTCATCAGCCAGTTTTTCCAGTTCGGGCAATGTCCCCGCCGTCTCAGCCTTTTCCAGCCACCTGCGGCAAATATCATGCTTTCCCTGGAGCGCCGCCACACAGGCGCGACGCGTGAAACTTGAACCGTATTTAATGTTATCCGCATGCTGAAAACTGGCCTCCACCCTGCTCAAGTATTTTTGCCGACCGCCGGGCTCCTCTTCCAGCGCAGCCATCCGCGCCAATGCCCTCCCCTTGCGGAGCCACACGTCCGTATCCTCCGGGTTTCCCTGAAGAAATTTGTCGAATTTCGCGCATGCAGCACGCAACAGCCCCTTTTTCAATACCGGATCCGCCTCCAATTCCGCCAGCCGAAAAAGCGCCATCCCCCAATTGCGGCACCCATTAACCTCCCAGGGCATGCGCCTGCCAGCCTCTTCAAAGCCCCGGCACGCATTCTCATACCCTCTGCGTTTCGCAGCCACATCTGTTTCCCAGTGGGCAAGAGACGTGGACAGCACCCCCCACAGAAACCATGCAATCCCATCCCCTGAAACCGGCGCACGCATGATTTCATCATAACGGCGCACCTCGTCCAGTATTTTCTCCCCCCCTTTTTTGCCTCGCACCATCGTTGCCAGTTTTGCCAACGCCATTCTTTGGTGCTCCAAGACCCAGGCGTTGCCGGGAACCTCCGGTTCAGCCCGCCCGCTTATGTCCAGCACCAGCTCATAGCATTCCACCATGACGGACTCTTCGTCCTCGAGATCTGCCAGCGAGAGCAACGCATGACTCCATTGGGCAAGGAATCCCTTATCCTCCGGTTTTAACGCGGCACCCCGTTCGTATTTCGCGCGGGCTGAACGCAGCAGATCCCGCCTGGTGTCCCTGTCACATTCATAACCGGCAAGAAGCCCGAGGATGTATCCCCAATGGAAGCAGCCATAAGCGTTTTCCGAAGCACGCCCCTCCGCCGCCTCATGGATTTGACGCGCCCGCCCAAGAAGGGCCTTTTTTTGCGCGACATCGGGCTCCAGCCAGAATCGCTCCCTGAAAATGCACGCCGTAGTGTTGCACGCCCAGCGACTGGCCGGCAGAGCCTTCACCGCCTCCTCCCCCCACCGGCTGGCCAGTTCCAGAATTTTTCGGCGCTTATCCGGATCACTTTCCCCCCGGGATTTCTCCAACAGGATGTGTGCACACGACACCAGCAGGCTTTTAAATAAATTCAGCCACCGGGGATGCTTTTTCAGCCAGTCCGAACGCGCGGCAAGAGTCGCCTTCAGGAGGGCCAGCCGCCGCTCATAATCCTCCTCCCGGACGATGCGCAGGAACTCCCGGCCTGCTCCCAAAACGGTAAACAACGCCTTTTACCCCTCCCTGCTTTGCTTCGCCCGCGCACTCCCGGCAGTCAGTATTCAAGGGGGCGCAGGGTGATATTCCTGAACTCAATGGGGGTGCCCTCGCTCTGGAGGGCGATGCAACCGCGGGTCACGGTGCAGCCGGTGGCGCGGTTTTGAAGCACACCGTTGACGTAAAGCTCCATCAGATCCCCCCGGCAGACGATGCGGTACCGGTTCCAGTCGCCCAGCGGTTTTTCGCTGGAGCTTTCCATCTTGGCCACGCGCCTGTCGTCCTTGTTGGTGTGCTCCCGGAAGTCGGTGCCGCCAATCACCCAGATGTCGCCCGCCGACCCGTGCTGGAGCTGGGCTTCGATGGACTTGGGCCACACCATATCCCCCTCCTGGACATGAAGGAGCACGCCGCTGTTGCCGCCGCTGGAACCGGGCCAGCGCCATTCCACCGTCAGTTCATAATCGCCGAAAATCTCGTTGGTGCGGAGATACCCCGCCGGGCTGCCCGTGCAACGGATCACCCCGTCCCTGACGGACCAGGTGTTGAAGGGATCCGCCCCCTTGTCGGGGAGGAACAGCTTCCAGCCGGTGAAATCCACGCCGTTGAAAAGCGGCGTCCCCGCGGGGGGGGGCTGGTCCGCCCCCGGCGCGGCCATTCCGGCCAGCACCGCCACAACACACACCGTGCCCGCGCGCCAAACCCGCAGATTCATGATGACGTGCTCCTGTTCATTTTCGCGGTTTTAATGTTTCGTTCAGAATAGCATAAAAGGGCCCGCCCGGCCCACATTCCCCGCGCCGCGCGCGCAAAAGAATCCATAAACTGATTGACACCCGCAATTTGCGTGTGCTAGACTACGGCCCGATTTTGCGTCAGTGTGTCGCAATGAAGTTGTTTCCGCCGGAAGTCTCCCATATTTCGGAGAAAACCGCACAGTTTTCGCGGACACGGGGTCTGTTCCCGGACGCGGATTTTCCGGAGGCCCATGGCCGCGATGAGAGTTGGACTGGTTGGATGCGGCAATATCGCGTCCGATTTGTGCGCCGCCATGGCTGACGGCCGCATCAAGGCGGAAGTGACCGCGCTGCATGACGTGGACGCCGAACGCGCCGACGCGCTCCGGCGTCAACACAATTTGAATAACGCAACCATCGGCGGGCTGGATGAGGCCGCCGCGAACTGCGATTTCCTGGTGGAATGCGCGGTGGCGGCGGCGGTGCCCGGTGTGGTCCGCGCCGCGGCGCGCCACGGGGTGGACTGCCTGGTCATGAGCCTGGGCGGCCTGATGCTGAACATGGACCTCTTTGACACGGCCCGGCAGAGCGGCATCCTGATATGCCTGCCCTCCGGCGCTATCTGCGGCCTCGACGGTGTCCGTTCGGCCCTTCAGGCCGGGCTGGACTCGGTGACCCTGACCACGCGCAAGCCCCCCGCCGGCCTGGCCGGCGCCCCCTACCTCAGGGAAAACGGCATCGTGCTGGACGGGCTGACGGAGCCGCTGGTGGTTTTCGAGGGCAGCGCGCTGGAGGCCGTGAAGGCCTTTCCGGCGAACGTGAACGTCGCCGCCGCGCTGAGCCTCGCGGGCATCGGCCCCGAGCGGACGCGGGTGCGGGTGGTTGCCGATCCGGCGGCCGTGACGAACTCGCACGAGATCGCGGCCTCGGGCCCCTTCGGCGAGCTGCGGGCGGTGACAAGCAACCGGCCCTCGCCGAGAAACCCGAAATCGAGTTATCTGGCGTCGCTTTCCGCAATCCATGAATTGCGTTCGGCGGCGGCGCGGTTTGACGCGGGGGAAACCCCAAACCGCGCATGACCCGGCCATAAAAGACGCGCCCCGGACTTGGGCCCGGAATGCGCAACGGTGAATGGAGAACATGACATGTACGCAGTGGTTACAACAGGCGGAAAACAGTACAAGGTCGCCCAGGGCGACAGCATCCGCGTGGAAAAGATTGACAGCCCGGTGGGTGAGCTGGTCGAGCTGGACCAGGTTTCGCTCATCGCCGCCGACGGCGGCATCGTGGCCGACCCGGCCGCCCTTTCCTCGGCGAAGGTGACGGCGGAGGTCACGGGGCACGGGCAGGCCAAGAAAATCCGCGTGTACAAGTACAAGCGTCGGAAAGGCTACGAGCGGACCCAGGGCCACCGCCAGCAGTACACCGATCTGACCATCCGCGAAATCCAGGCATAAGGAAGCAGCATCATGGCACACAAAAAAGCAGGCGGAAGCTCGCGCAACGGACGCGACAGCAACTCACAGCGCCTCGGCGTGAAGCGGTACGGCGGCCAGCTTGTGAAGGCGGGCAACATCATCGTGCGGCAGCGCGGCTCCTGGCTCCACCCCGGCGTCAACTGCGGGATGGGCAAGGACCACACCCTTTTTGCCACGGCGGACGGCATTGTCCAGTTCCGCTATTTCAAGAAGGACCGCCAGTGCGTCGACATCGTCCCCGTTTTGGCGGACTAAATGTGACGCCCTTTCCGCCGGTTCCCCTCCGGGATCCGGCCGCATCAAGGCTCCGCAACACCCTCAACAACGCTTGAGGGTGTTTTGATTTGGGTGTGTCGTCGGGACGCGCCCGCACGCAGGGGACAACGCGCATGTTCATAGACAGGGTCCGCATCAAGGCCACCGGCGGCGCCGGCGGAAACGGCTGCTGCAGTTTCCGCAGGGAGGCCTTTGTGCCCATGGGCGGCCCCAACGGCGGCGACGGCGGCGACGGCGGCGACATCTGCTTCGTCGCGGTGAAGCGCCTCAACACCCTCATTGACCTGAGCTTCCACCCCCAGTGGGCGGGCAACCGGGGCGCCCACGGCATGGGCAAGGACCGGCACGGCCGCAAGGGCGAGGACATCACGGTGGAGGTGCCCTGCGGCACCGTGGTCCACGACTTCGCCACGGGAGATATTCTGGCGGACCTGACGGAGCCGGGGGACCGGTTTCTCGCCGCGCGCGGCGGACGGGGCGGACGGGGCAACGCCCGCTTCGCCACGGCGACCCACCGCGCCCCGCGCTTCGCCGAGAAGGGCGAGCCGGGCGAGGAGCGCGAGTTCCTCCTCGAGTTAAAGGTCATCGCCGAGGTGGGGCTGGTGGGCCTGCCCAACGCGGGCAAGTCCACGCTGCTCTCCGCCATCAGCGCGGCCACGCCGAAAATCGCCGACTACCCCTTCACCACCCTCACCCCGAACCTCGGTGTGGTGACCCTGCCCGGCCACCGCGTCTTCACCGTGGCGGACATCCCCGGCATCATCGAGGGCGCCTCGGAGGGGAAGGGCCTGGGGCACGACTTTCTGCGCCACATAGAGCGCACCAAGGTGCTCCTCTTCCTGGTTGACCTGGGCGACGGGGATCCCCTGGCCACCCTGAAAACCCTGGAAAACGAGCTGGCGGGGCACAGCCCGCTCTTCGCCGAACGCCCCCGCCTGCTTGCCTTCAACAAGGCCGACATCCCGGAAAACCGGGAGCGTTTCGCCGCGCTCGCCGCGCGCGCCCCCATGCCCGCCCGCCTTGTTTCGGCGGCGGCCCGCGAGGGCCTGGACGGGCTGCTGGAGGCGCTTTGGCGCGAAGTGGAACGGGCGCGCGCCGATGAGGAGGCGCAAAAGGAGGCCGGGGATGCGCCGGAGGCCGAGCGTGAATATACTTATCTCGCGCCCTACGAGATCTTCCGCACCCCGTCGGGCTTCCGCGTTGAGGGACGCAGGCCCCTGCAGGCGGTGCAAATGACGGACTTTGAGAACGACCAGGCCGTGGACCATCTCCAGCGGCGGCTGCAAAAAATGGGCCTTTTCAAGGCGCTGAAGCGCCTCGGCGCGGAGCCGGGCCAGACCATAGAAATCGGCGGGGTGGAACTGGAGTACCGCCCCGATTAATCAACACGGGGAAAGCGCCAGACTGATGGACAAGCCGTCCGGTGACCTGAAAAGACTGGTGGTGAAAATCGGCACCAACCTCCTGAGCGGAAAGCGGGCCTTCGAGGGCCACGTGATGGAGGCGGTGGTGCGCGAGCTCTGCGACATCAAGCTCGTCCACGGCATGGACGTGCTCGTGGTCAGCTCGGGCGCCGTCGGCTGCGGCATGGACGCCCTCGGCCTCGAAAAACGCCCCACCCTGCTGCCCGAAAAGCAGGCGGTGGCCGCCGTGGGCCAGTCGCGGCTGATGCACTACTACGAAACCCTCGTGCGCGCCCACGGTCCCGGCCTCACCACCGCGCAGGTCCTGCTCACCCAGTCCGACCTGGACGCGCGGCGCAACTACCTGAACGTGCGCAACACCCTGTCCACCCTGTTCCACATGCGCACCGTCATCCCCGTCATCAACGAGAACGACTCCACCGCCACCGAGGAGCTGCGCTTCGGCGACAACGACACGCTGGCCGCGAAAATCGCCGCGAAAATCAACGCGGACCTGCTCATCATCCTCACCGACGTGGACGGGCTCTACGACAAGAACCCCGCAAGGGACGCGGACGCCCGGCTCATCGGCGAGGTGCGCCAGTTTACCGACGAGCTGCTCGCCTCCGCCGGGGGCGCGGGCAGCGTGGCCTCCACCGGCGGCATGCGCACCAAGCTGGAGGCCGCCCGCATCGCCACCGCCGCGGGCGTCCACTGCATCATCGCCAGCGGCTACCGCCCCGAAATCATCCACGGCGTGCTCGGCGGCGACGCCCCCTGCACCCGCTTCTACCCGCGCAGGCGCGCCCTGCCCCACCGCAAGCGCTGGATCGCCTTTGGCCGCGCCACCCGGGGCGCGCTCGTGGTGGACAACGGCGCGCGCGACGCCCTGCTCAACAAGGGGCGCAGCCTGCTGCCCGCGGGCGTGGCCGCCGTGGAGGGCGTCTTCGGACCCGGCGCGGCGGTGCGCATCATCGACGGCGCGGGGGTGATGATCGCCCGCGGCCTCGCCAACTACGGCAGCGACGACATCCGCCGCATCATGGGCCGGAAAAGCGCCGAAATCGCGGAACTGCTCGGACACAAGGAATACGACGAGGTGGTCCACCGGGACAACCTTGTGCTGCTGTGAACCCACGCCGGCGGCCGCCGGCCACGGAGACGCACCATGACACTGCGCGAACAGCTTGAGGAAACGGGACGCCTCGCAAGGGAGGCGTCGAACAAACTGCGCCCCCTCTCGCGGGCGGTGAAGGACAGGGCGCTGCGGACGGTGGCCGTTGGCCTCCGCGATGGAAGCGCCGCCATACGGGAGGCCAACGCGAAGGATCTGGAGGCGGGCCGCGCCAAGGGGCTCTCCGCGGCAATGCTGGATCGCCTGGAACTCACGGACAAGCGCATCGGGGCCATGGCCGCGGGACTGGAGGAGGTGGCGGCGCTGCCCGATCCCGTGGGCGACATCGTCCGCCAGTATGTGCACCCCAACGGCCTGCGCATCGCCCAGATACGCCAGCCCCTCGGCGTGGTGGGCATCATCTACGAAAGCCGCCCGAATGTCACCGCCGACGCGGCGGCGCTCTGCCTGAAATCCGGCAACGCCACCATCCTGCGGGGCGGCTCGGAGGCCATCCACTCCAACGTGGCCGTCGCGCGCATCTTCCGGGAGGCCGCCACCGCCGCGGGCGCGCCGGAGAACGCGGTGCAGATCATCGAAACCACCGACCGCGCCGCCGTGGGCGAAATGCTCCGGCTGGACCGGCACATTGACGTCATCGTGCCGCGCGGAGGCAAAAGCCTGATCGCGCGCATCTACGAGGAGTCGCGCATCCCCGTGGTGGCCCACCTCGACGGCGTGTGCCACACCTACCTGCACGACGACGCCGACCCGGCCATGGCGAAGACCGTGGTGATGAACGCGAAGCTCCAGCGCCCCGGCGTGTGCAACGCGATGGAGACGCTGCTGGTCCACGAGGCGGCGGCGCCCATGCTGCTGCCGGACATCGCGGAGGCGCTGCGCGGCGACGGTTGCGAACTGCGCGGCTGCGAGCGGACCCGGCAAATCATCGACTGCGCCCCGGCCACAGAGGAGGACTGGCGCACCGAGTACCTGGACAAGATTCTCTCCATCCGCATTGTCTCCTCGCTGGAGGAGGCGATTGAACACATCAACGGTTACGGCTCGCACCATTCGGACGCCATCATCACGGAAAACTACCGCGCCGCCGAGGACTTCCTCGACGCGGTGGACAGCGCCACCGTCTACGTCAACGCCTCCACCCGCTTCACCGACGGCTATGAGTTCGGGCTGGGCGCGGAAATCGGCATCAGCACGAGCAAGCTGCACTGCCGGGGACCAATGGCGCTGGAGGGGCTCACCTCCCTCAAGTATGTCATCCGGGGGAACGGCCAGATCCGTGGATAGCCCGCAGCACATCGGCATTTTCGGCGGCACCTTCGACCCCGTGCACGAGGCCCACCTGCGCATCGCCCGCGCCGCGCGCGACCAGGCCGGGCTCGACCGGGTGCTCTTTGTCGTGTCGGGCACGCCCCCGCACAAGCGAGACGAGGTGGCTGCGGGCCCGGAGGACCGGTATGCCATGGTGGAGGCCGCCATCGCCGGGGAGCGGGGCTTTGAGGCGTCCCGCGTGGAGATTGACCGGACCGGGCCCTCCTACACCGCCGACACCCTGCGCACCCTCCGGAAAGATCATCCCGGCGCGCGCATGTCGCTCATCCTCGGCTATGACGCAGCGCTGGACCTGCCCAAGTGGCGGGAACCGCAGGCCATCCTCTCGCAGGCGGACCTGCTGGTGGTGGCACGGCCCGACTGGCGCAGCCATCCCCTCCCCCCCGCACTCGCGGGAAAATGCCGGATGCTGGAATTCGAGGAGACCACACTCTCCTCCACCGGGGTGAGGGACCTCCTCGCCTCCGGTGGCTGCACCGACGGGCTGCTGCCGCCGCGCGTGCTGGGGGTCATCCGCCAAAAGGGGCTCTACGGATGCCGGTAGCCCAGTGCAAACGGTCCAAACAACTGCTGGCGCGCATCCGCCAGACCCTTCCCGACAAGAAGGTCAGCCATTGTGTCTTTGCGGCGGAATTTCTCTCCTCCTTCGCCCCCTCCCTCGGGCTGGACCACGACGAGGCGGTGGAGGCGGGACTGCTCCACGACCTGTGCCGCGGCATGGCCGGCACTGAGCTCCTGATGGAGGCGCGGCGGCTGCGCCTGCCCGTCAGTGAGGTGCAGATGGAAAGGCCGGTGCTGCTGCACGGCCCCGTGGCCGCAGAATGGATCAGAAGCGAGTTCGGCGTGTCCGACGCGGTCCACGAGGCGGTCTACTGGCACACCACCGGGCGGCCCGGCCTCGGCCTGCTCGGACAGGGGCTCTGCCTCGCAGACTTCGCCGAGCCCACCCGCAAATACCCCGAGGCGGACGAGGCGCGCGCCCTGCTGCGAAGGGACGGATTCCCCGCGGCCGTCCGCTACATGGCGGAGATGAAGCTGGTCTTCAGCGCGAGGAAGGAGGTCAGCGATCCCAACACCGAGGCCTTCTGCCTCTGGCTGCGGGGAGGCGGCGCCTGATGGGCCGCCGCGATGACTTCGCGGAACTGGCGCGCCACTACGACCCGCTCATGTGCCATGTGGATTATGACCACTGGTTCGGCGTCGCATGGGAACTCTCCTCCCTCCTGCCCCGCGGCTTCACCCATCTGGACGCGGGCTGCGGCACCGGGGTGCTCATGGAAAAGGCGCTCCGCGCGGGGTGGAATTCCATCGGCATGGACCTGTCCGCCGCCATGCTCGCGGAGGCGCGAAAACGGCGCGGGCCGCTGCCCTGTGTGCGCGCCGATCTCCGGGCGCTGCCCTTCCACAACAGCGTGGACTTCGTGACCTGCCTCTTCGACTCCCTCAACTTTTTGCTGGAGGAGCGCGAGGTGGCCGGCGCAATCCGTGAAATCGCGGAGGCGCTGAAACCCGGCGGCGTCGCCTACTTTGATCTGGTGACCGAGCGCATGATGCTGGAGCATTTCGCGGACCAGACCTGGACCGAGGACAACGGCGGCTTCACCACCACCTGGATCAACCGCTATGACCCGGTGCGCAAGATTTGCGAGACCACCGTCCGCTTCAACTCCGGCCTGGAATCCACCACCCGCGAGCGCGCCTATGACATGGCGCTGGCGGAGCGGGCGGTCAGAGAGGCGGGCCTGGTGCTCCTGGGTGCCTTTGACGCGGAGGGATGGCGAAAACCCGGAAAGCGCACCGCCCGCCTTGATTTCGTGGCCGCAAAGGCCCCCACCCCGCGCCAGCTCCGCGCCTTTGAGGCGGTGCGCCAAAAGGTTTCAGACCTTAAATAAAATGGACAAAACACTTGAATTGCCGCTCCAAACACTATATAATACTTACAAGGTTTGGATTAATTATGCGGCTCTCGAAAAAATCCGACTACGCCCTGCGGGCGCTGGTCATGCTCGCCAAAAAAAACGGCGGCGGACCGGTGTCGAACCGGGAGCTGGCGGTGGCAAACGACATCCCCTCCGGGTTCCTCCAGCAAATCATGCTGGAGCTCAAGGAATGCGGCTGGGTGTCCAGCATTCCGGGGCGGGACGGCGGCTATGTGCTGGCGGTGGCGCCGGACGCCCTCTCGATGGGACAGGTGGTGCGCCGTTTTGACGGCGTGCTCGCCCCCATCGGCTGCGTGTCCATCACCCATTACGAGCCGTGCAGCCAGGAGGCGCGCTGCTCCTTCCGCCGGGTGCTGCTGGGCGTGCGCAACCACACGGCACGCCAGCTCGACCAAACCACGCTGGCGGAGCTGGTGCTGGGCCGGCCCGCCCTGAACGAGGAGGTGTTCGCGCCGGAATTCATCGACGGCGCGGGCATCTGAAAAAGGACAAAAGGAAGCGAAATGAACCACACAGGCGGCATAAAAACGGCGGCACGGGCGCTTTGCGCGCTTGTTGCCTCGGCCTCCCTGTTGTCCGGTTTCGGCTGCTCCCCAAAGGGCGGCGGCCTGGAACTGCTGAACGTCTCCTATGACCCGACACGCGAGTTTTACCAGGAATACAACGCCGCCTTTGAGAGGGAGTGGAAGGATAAAACGGGGCAGGACATCACCATCCGCCAGTCCCACGGCGGCTCGGGCAAACAGGCCCGCGCGGTGATAGACGGGCTGGAGGCGCACGTGGTGACCCTGGCCCTGGCCTATGACATCGACGCCGTCGCGGCCAAGACGGACCTGCTCCCGAAGGACTGGCGGGGCCGCCTGCCGCACAACAGCGCCCCCTACACCTCCACCATCGTGTTTCTTGTGCGCAAGGGCAACCCCAAGGGCATCCGCGGCTGGGAGGATCTGATCAAGCCCGGCGTGGAGGTGATCACGCCCAACCCGAAGACCTCCGGCGGCGCGCGTTGGAACTATCTCGCGGCCTGGGGCCATGTGCTGCGCGGCGAACTCGCCAAGGCCTCCGATCCCAAGTCCCCGGAGGCGCTGGCCGCCGCCGAGGAACAGGCGCGCGCCTTTGTTTCGGCGCTCTATAAAAATGTGCCCGTGCTGGACTCGGGCGCGCGGGGCAGCACCACCACCTTTGTGCAGCGCGGCATCGGCGATGTGCTGCTATCCTGGGAGAACGAGGCCTTCCTGTGCCTGGACGAACTGGGGGGCGGGGAACTCGAAATTGTGGCCCCCACCGACAGCATCCTTGCGGAACCGCCGGTGGCGCTGGTGGACAAGGTGGCGGCGCGGCGCGGCACAACCGAGGCGGCGAAGGCGTACCTGGAGCACCTCTACTCCCCCGAAGGCCAGCGCATCGCGGCAAAACACCACTACCGTCCCGCCATTCCGGAATCGGCCGATCCGGCGGATCTGGCCCGCTTCCCGAAGCTGGACCTGTTCACCATAGACGGGGTTTTCGGCGGCTGGGACGGCGCGCAGAAAAAACATTTTGACGACGGCGGCGTTTTTGACCAAATATACGGGTTGAAGTGAGCGGAATGGGCGTGAAAGGCAAAAAAACACGGCGGCTTCTTCCGGGGTTCGGCATGTCCCTCGGCTTCACCGTGCTGTACCTGAGCCTGGTGGTGCTCATCCCCCTGTCGGCGCTCTTCCTCAAGTCCGCCACGGTGTCGTGGGACGCCTTCTGGGGCACGGTGACCGATCCGCGCGTGGTGGCCTCGTACAAGCTCACCTTCGGCGCGTCGCTCGCCGCCGCGCTGGTGAACGCCGTCTTCGGCTTTGTGGTGGCGTGGACGCTGGTCCGCTTCGACTTTCCCGGCAGGCGCATCTTCGACGCCATGGTGGATCTGCCCTTCGCCCTGCCCACTGCCGTCTCGGGCATCGCGCTGACCACCCTCTACGCGCGCAACGGTTGGCTGGGCCGCTTCCTGGAGCCGCTGGGCGTCCATGCGGCGTTCACGCCGCTGGGTGTCGGCCTGGCGCTGACCTTCATCGGCCTGCCCTTCGTCGTGCGCACGCTCCAGCCCGCGCTGGAGGATCTGGACCCCGAATACGAGGAGGCCGCCGCCAGCCTGGGCGCGGGCCGCGTGCAGATTTTCCTGCGGGTGATCCTGCCGTCGGTGCTGCCCGCCCTCATCACGGGCTTCGCGCTGGCCTTCGCGCGCGCCCTGGGCGAGTACGGCTCCGTGGTGTTCATCTCCGGCAACATGCCGATGAAAACGGAAATCACCTCGCTCCTGATCATCACCAAACTGGAGCAGTACGACTACGCCGGGGCCACCGCCATCGCCGTGGTGATGCTGACCTCGTCCTTCCTCATCCTGCTCGGGCTCAACGCCTTCCAGTGGCGCATCACGCGCCGCACCGGCGGGAGGGCCTGATCATGGCGCAGGCGGCAAAACAGCGCGTCACCGCCCCCCTCTGGCTGCGGCTGCTGCTCATCGGCGTCACCGTCGCATTCCTCGGCCTCTTCCTTTTCCTGCCGCTGCTGGCGGTGATGGTGGAGGCGCTGCGCAAGGGCCTCACCGCCTACGCGGCCAGCCTCGCCGATCCCGACGCCCTGGCGGCGGTGCGGCTGACCCTGCTCACCGCGGCGGTCTCCGTGCCGCTCAACATGGCCTTCGGCCTCGCCGCCGCATGGGCCGTCACCAAGTTCGAATTCCGCGGCAAAAGCCTGCTGGTGACGCTGATCGATCTTCCCTTTGCCGTGTCGCCCGTGATATCCGGCCTGATTTTCGTGCTGCTCTTCGGCGCGGGCGGCTGGCTGGGCCCCTGGCTCGCCGCGTGGGATCTCCAAATCATCTTCGCCGCGCCGGGCATCGTGCTTGCCACGGTGTTCATCACCTTCCCCTTCGTGGCCCGCGAGCTGATCCCGCTGATGCAGGAGCAGGGCACCGAGGAGGAGCAGGCCGCCATCGTCCTCGGCGCCACGGGGTGGCAGACCTTTTGGCGGGTCACCCTGCCCAACATCAAGTGGGCGCTCATGTACGGCGTCATCCTGAGCAACGCCCGCGCCATGGGCGAATTCGGGGCCGTGTCCGTCGTGTCCGGCCACATCCGGGGCCGCACGAACACCATGCCGCTCCACGTTGAAATCCTGTACAACGAATACAATTTCGTGGCGGCCTTCGCCGTGGCCTCGCTGCTGGCCATACTGGCGCTGGTCACCCTGGTGCTCAAGAGTTTTGTCGAGTGGCGCGCCCGCGCGGAATACGCCGCCGCCGCCCGTGAAGTGGTACCGGAGGATTAGGCATGGGCATAGAGGTGCTGAACATCACCAAATCATTCAGCGGCTTCCGCGCGCTGGACGACGTGAGCCTGCGCGTGCCCGACGGGGAACTGGTGGCGCTGCTCGGCCCCTCCGGCTCGGGAAAAACCACGCTGCTGCGCATCATCGCCGGGCTCGACGAGCCCGACGCCGGCGCGGGCCGCATCCTCTTCGACAACGAGGACGTGGCCCGGCGCAGCGCGGGCAAGCGCCAGGTCGGCTTTGTGTTCCAGCACTACGCCCTGTTCCGCCACATGACCGTGTTTGAAAACATCGCCTTCGGCCTGCGGGTGCGCCCGCGCGGCCAGCGCCCCTCCGCGGGGGCCATACAGGAAAAGGTCACCGAGCTGCTGCGCCTCATCCAGCTCGAAAACCACGGCGGGCGCTACCCCTCCCAGCTCTCCGGCGGCCAGCGCCAGCGCGTGGCCCTTGCCCGCGCCCTGGCCATCGAGCCCAGGGTGCTCCTCCTCGACGAGCCCTTCGGCGCGCTGGACGCCCGCGTGCGCCAGGACCTGCGCCGGTGGCTGCGCAAGCTCCACGACGAAATTCACATCACCAGCGTATTCGTCACCCACGACCAGGAGGAGGCGCTGGAGGTGGCCGACCGCGTGGTGGTCATGAACGAGGGCCGCATCGAGCAGCAGGGCACCCCCGAGGAGGTGTTCCACAAGCCCGCCACGGAATTCGTCATGCACTTCCTGGGCAATGTGAACCTCTTCCACGGCCGCGTCGAATCGGGTCAGGCTGTTTTCGGCCCCTGGGTCCTCGACCAGAACGCCGCCTTCCAGGACGGGCAGGAGGCGCGGCTCTTCGTGCGCCCCTACGACCTCGACATCCACGAGGCGGAGGACGGACGCCCCGCCATCAAGGCGGTCGTTGACCGCATCCAGGCGGCGGGCCCCAACGCCAAGTTTGAGCTGCACACCGAGGACGGCCAGACCATCCACGTGGAAATGCCCCACGAAAAGTTCCGCGCCATGAACGTGAACCGGGGCGACCAGGTATTCGTCAGCCTCAAGGACGCCCGCGTCTTCGTGGAAGACTACGTCATCTGATACTTATAAGAATAATGTTATATATGCCCGTCTCTATTAAGTAGATCCTCATAATCTTGCCGTGAAAGTGGGCAATCAATAAGTTGTAAAAACTGATCTGTAGATATCTTACATTGTCTTGCCATGGCTCTCAAAAGATCTCCAGCAATGTCCTTTGGTTTATGGCCAAAACTGGTTTTTGTCTTTATAGGCGTTTTTCGTCCATCTAAGGTATGATAGATAAAATAGTTGTGATCTGTAGCTCGACTACAATTAAATCCTTTTCCCATGAGCGACGTTTCAACATTGTGTTTTGCGCGTACGTTACTCACTTATTAAACACCTCCTCGATAGCTTCCTTCAGTCGTAGTTTAAGCTGACTGGCGGTTTTTGAAAGTTTTGAATCATCTTCTAGTGCATATTCTTTCCAAAGCAAACCTATTTGCTCATTAAGTTCTGCCAATAGTTCCTCCCTAGTTTGGGCTATTACATCGATGTCCAATTCATCATGGTGTAGCATCAAAAATTGCTGTGAATCAGACAATTGAGGAGTAAGCACCATTGGGCTCCTGAAGCGTAAAACACTTGCTCCACAGCTAACTTCACTGACGCTAAAATCCGATAAATCAAGCGGTTGTATATTTTCTACTGCTTGGATCTTACTAGGGATACCCTCTTCTCCCACCACTACAATACCTGTAACTTGGACCAAACCCCGTCGTGTTTCCAATAATTCTGGTTCTATTTGCTCATCATAAAAGCACTCTAATTCACGATTATTTTCAGGGTAAAGAATAGTTATTTTATGTGCCTCAAAATCCATAGCCTGAAGGTTTCCAGTTATAGTTTGAGTAGTGGTGCGTTGTTGTCGCAATCGCTCTTTAAGTGTTGATATATTACGCACACTCTCTCCTGTGAAGGATATTTCTTCCATATTAGGCCTAGTTATACCCAGCTTCCAAGTGGCACCAGGCTTTGGAAAAATAGAACGAAATGCATCTAGTAATTGAACGCGCAAACGACCATTCCGAATATTTTCCATAAAAGGGGCACAATCAGATGAAAGGACACCTTTGAGACAATTAATTATCTTATCTAATACTTGCCTTGCCGCTTCAGGGACAACCAAATCATCAACGTTCCCAATCAGTAATGGTAACGCATAGCTTCCATGTTGGGGAACGAGGCAACGGACAGGATAATTTTTCTGAACGGATTGCGGCACGTAACTTGGAGTCGCTGGGTCATGTCCCCCTTCATCCATTGCAACGATATAAACTGCGCGCTGAATTCCCTGCAAAATTCTTGCAAGCACCTCAGCATCAACCGTCGACTCTTTAGAAGAATCGGTAATGCGGATATTCATCTGTTCCGATTGAACTGGCATGTCGTACACTCCCTCTGTCCATTTTATAAACAATCACAATCTAACTCACCAACCAATCATGATGCCTCCCTGCTAGTCTGACAAGGGCATGTCTTCAATTGTTTTACTGTGGACATGATTTCTTAATTAAATATAGCGCAAATGCCAGGTAAAAGGCCAACTTATTTTTTTATTAGTGTGGCACTTTTTCTGGTATTCACTACCAATAATAATCGTTGAACAGGTCGGGCAGATAATCGCCCGCCACCAGGCTTTCCCTCTTTGGTCCCTCGCCAAGACTGTCAAGGTAGGCGTCAAACCTGCAGACAAACTCCTGGTACACGGGGGTTGACTCGGTTATTTCAAAGTGATTGGCGCGGTGCAGATTCAGGCATTCCCCCACAAATTCTGCGGATTTTGCACCCCGGTGCTCCTCCGCGTATTTCTCCCACTCCTGGACAAACAGATTGTTCTCCCCGGACTCCTTGTCGGGAAAGGAATACCGGCACGTTTTCACAAAAGTGGCAAGATACACCTTGGACAGATACACAGCGCTCTTTTTCAACGGGGAATCCGGGTATTCATTGCAGTATTTCTCCCATGCCCGCGTCCGACGCGCCAGTTCATCAGCCTCCAGGCTCAGGCCTCCGTCCACTGACAATCTGGTGGAGACTTCCCGGCTGCGCAATTGGACATACTCCCGCAGGGCAGGCGAAACATAGGGAACAAATATGCCGGGCACAAAGTCCTCAGTGTGGGCCAGATAGTAAGAGCCCTCCCCGTCCCCCTGCCATTGGAAACCGCTGTGCCTCAGGAGGGCGCTAAAGGTTGGATCCGCCATGATGCGATACTGCGCGCCGTACATGTCCTGCGGCGGGTCGATATTTCCTGAATAAATAAAGTCCACCGGATTGTTTGGCTTCGTTCCATGCCTTGGGCAGGGAAGGCGCTCCGCCCAACGCATCACCCTTTCCCCGTCCTTGTATAGCAGTTCCCGCGTCACGGACTCCGCAAGGCGGCTGTAAAACTGAAGGAACTCCAAAAACGCCTGATCACGCGCCCCCTGGCCCGCCCGAACGACATCCAGCACATACCTCTCCGCGGCGCGGTTGGCCGACAGCATGTCCGCCATCGGAAGCACGCCAAGAAAAGCATGGTAATCCGCCAACACGGCAGAGTCATCAACCCCGGTTGTTTCCTCCGTCCCCGGCTGGGCAAGAAGCGCAAGCATGCATCCGCCCATCAGAATAATGTTACCCATCCCAGAAATCCTCCCGTTTCTTTTCCACAGCGGCAACGGCCGGCTCCCTCCAATGGGCGCGCTGTTGGCCCTTTGCCGTATCAATACTTCTCACACGACCGGGGTTCCCTCGTATCCGGAGGGGATGTCCGCGCCGAGGAGTTTCAGCGCGGTGACACCGAGATCCTGGATGTGGGGGGCGTCTTTTTCCAGTTTCCGGTTTGAGAAGAGCATACCCGGACAGAGGGCCGCGTCGGTGGCGGCGTGCTCGCCGCCCCACTTGTCGGCGTTTGGCTCGAAGAGCGCCTCCCCCACCGCGCCGAGCGCGCAGTCCTTGGCGCTCTGGTACGCGGCGGCATAGCCCAGCACGATGTCCGGCGCCTGGTCCATGGCCCCGCCCCTGTTCACCCCGCGCGGGTGCAGGGCGGCAAAGACAGGCGCGCCCGTGGCGGGATCCTTGACCCCGGCCAGCTTTTCCCGCAGCTCGGCGATGAGCGCGTCCGCCCCGTCGGACGAAACGACGCCAACCGTTTCGCGGCCCTCCAGGTTCAGGTAGAGCGAACTGAGCCCCACGCTGTAGGCGCGGGTATTCGCCCAGTCCACCCCCTGGAGAAAGCCCCCGGCGGCGGCCCTGGGATCCGCCACGGCGAGATAGCCGTTGTCGCGCAGCCAGGTGTTCAGGTGGAACCCCGTGCGCCAGGTGCCGAAGCCGTGATCCGAAAGAACGAAGAGCGTGTCGTCGCCGCGCAGCTGCTCCATGACACGGCCGGTGATGGCGTCCGCCTTCCTGTAGGTCATCTCCAGCGCCGTCCGCCACCGTTCCGGCGCGCCGGGATCGTGCAACGGGTGCTTTCCGTCGCGGAAGCGCCAGAACATGTGGCCCACCCGGTCGGTGGCGGTCCATGCGCTGATGAACAGGTCCGCCCCGCCCCGGTCCAGCTCGTCCAGCGTGAGCCGTTCGTGCCACGCCATGGTCTGCTCCACGTCCTTCAGGAAGGCGTCCTCGTCCAAATCGTTTTGGCGCAGGGCGTTCGTGTCATAGGACCAGCCGACGGTCTTGTAAAGTCCGAACCGTTCCGCCAGCGAGGCGGCGTAGTCGTCGGGATGGGTGAAGGGCGCGTAGGGCGCGCGCGGATGAAACTGCGCGCAGGCTGCGTAAAGGCGGACCCCCTCCCCCGCGCCCAGCGCCATGGGATAAAAACGGGTAATCCCCTCCACGGCGTATTTGTCCGACACCTTGAAATGGAGTTCCAGCCAGTCCGACCATTCCCCGCGCGCCAGTTCCACCTGTTTGCCGCCGGACTCCACCCGGCCCCGTCCGGCCTGACGGTCCACCGAAATCCGCAACTCCACGGGGGCATACGCGCCGGGCCTGCCAAAGGGTACCCGCGCGTCGCGCGGCCCCGTCAGTTCCACCACCGCGGAATCGCTGCCGTCAAACTGAAGGGGAAGACGCCTGCCCCCCGCCAGCTTTTCAGACAGCTCCTCCGGGGAAAAACGGTCCGACAGGCTGAAATAGGTGCTGGTGGTGCCACGCAGATCGGGCACGCCGAGTCCGCACAGCATGGAACCGTGCTTCAAGGGGTCCGAGGGAAAAATAAAGGGCACGTTGAGGATGCGGGAACTCAGCCCCTGCCCGTCCGCCGCCGCCCAGAAGGGCGTCCCCTTACGGTAGGTCACCCCGTGCGCCGGGGCGGTAACCGCCCCGTCCGGGCCCAGCGCCGCCGGTTCCAACTTTCCCGTTCCCACCAATGGCAGCGGTCCCGCCGCCCCGGCGGGATTGCGGCGGATGAAGTCGAAAATATTGTGGCCGCCCGGATTCACGCAGGTGGCAAAGGAATTCCACGCCACGGGCGACTGGGGCGGGGCGGTGGTGGCCAGTTCAGCAAAGGCCCCTGACTGGCGCAGCCTGTCCAGGTTGGGCAGCTCGCCCCGTTCCAGCATCTCCCGGACAATCTTCGGCTCCATGCCGTCAAAACCCAGCATGACCACCCGGCCCGGCCCGCGAACGGCCCCCGCCTTGATGGAAAACAGGCCCGCGCACGCCGCAGCCCCCGCCAGAAAGGAGCGCCGCGAAACCGTTCCAGGACTGTGTGAATTGCCAGACATCAGGGTTCCCGCACAAGCCGTATGCCCACATCCTCCGGCGGCGTGGTTTGTCCGGGGATATGGATGCCCCGGGCTGCGGCGCGGCACTGGGCCGCGCCGGACTGCCAGCTTCCGCCGCGGAACACCTCGTATTCCGGTGTTCCATTGGCCGCATGTTCCAACACGCCCAACCCGTCGCACCATTCCGCGACATTCCCCAAAATATCGCGCAGGTTCCACGGGTTGGGGGGCAGTTCCGCGCAGGCATGGGGTTTTCCGCCGCTGTTTTCCGAAAACCAGGCGTGCTGCGGAAGGGTTTCGGCGTCATCGCCGAAATAAAACCGGGCGGTGGTGTCGGCGCGGCAGGCATGCTCCCACTGCGCCTCCGTGGGCAGGGCGAAGGGGCCCGGCATGCCATGGTTCATCCGCCTGGCCACCGCGCGCGCCTGCTCCAGTGACAGCCCGCTTACGGGGAGGTTCAGGTCGTCCGGCGGCGTCATGCCGGGGGGCGGCTCCCTCATGACGCGCAGATAGTCCCCCCAGCCCAGCTCGCAGCGGCTCATCCAAAACCCGCGCCTGAACACGGCCTGACGCCGGGTCTCGTCCACGGTGCGGTCGCGGTCGTGCTGCGGGCTGCCCATGACGCAGACGCCCGCGGGCACCCACACAAACGTGATCCCCTCAAAGACGCGCTCCGCGCCCGCCTGCCGGTAGGAGTCGGGCCGCCACCACGCCCCCCGGCGGCCGCCCGGCCCGGTGGGCACCAGCGGACCCGCGTTCGCCCGGACGGCGTCGTTCCCCCCGGCCTGGGGCCGGTCCAGGAAAAAGGGCTGCACCAGCAGCAGCAAAAGCATGACAATCAGCACCGCCGAAAGCAGCGTCAGGCGCTGGCGCGTGGTCACCCGCCGCGCCTCCCACACCCCGAAATGCACCAGCGCGCCAGCGAGAAAGCCCACAACCGCCCAGGAAAGATACGGGGGCAGGAAGAGGATGATGCCCATCACCCTGTCAAACAGGGCCAGCGTGTCGTTGGCGGCGCTTATCAGTTCCGCGTCGTCAAAAACCAAAAACAGGCTGAACACCATCCCGCAGAAAAACAGGGGGATTCCCAGCCCCAGCGCCCATGTCATTCTCGGGTTCACTGGAAGCGCCCCCTTTCCTCCGGCTCCTCAACCTCCGGGATCCCGTCCGCGAAATCGCCCCACTCGTCGCGGCCCCGCTGGTAAATGCGCAGGGCGAAATAAACCACCGCGAGCAACACCGTCGCAAGCAGGAGAAGGAGCGGCACATAGGACCACATCCGCAGGAGATCGGCGGGCTGGCGCGTGTCCGCCCAGGGCAGCAGCCCCGGCGTCTTTTGCGGATCCACCGCCTGGAGGGTGAGCCGGAAGAACCCGGCAAGAAAACCGGCCAGCGCGCCCATCCACAGGCTGCGCCCAAGCACCCGCCAGCCGGGCCGGGACACCTCGAAACGCACCGGGATGGAAAGGTTGCCGCCGTTGGTCTCCACCACCACCCGCGCCTCCTGGATGGTACCCGGGTCCAGCCCCTGGCCCACCAGGTGGATGGCAAGCTCCACGGGCTCCCCCTCAATCTGGTGGTCCACCATCATGAACCCGGTGGACTCCGTGGCCAGGGTGACCGAACCGGACAGATGGCCCCGTCCGCCGTTGAACACCAGCAGGTTGAGGGTCTTGCCCCCCTCCGTGGTGACCGTTCCGCCGTCCAGCTCCTCCGCGTCGGCCATGACCACCGGTTTTCCGATGCCCGGATCAAGCAGTTGCAGCACCGACTCCAGCTTGCGCTCCCATGAGGCCACCGGATCGATGATCACCTCGTCCAGCGGCGCGGGCTCCTTCAGCCGCCCGGTGAAGACCAGCCAGGAGCGGATGTGGCCCGACCGCAGCAGCCGGATGCCCTGCTGGCGCATCGCCGGTGTCTGGGACAGCGCCGCCGCCAGCTCCTCCGGGCTTCTCGCCAGCGCGGATCCGACGCGGATGGGGGTGTCGGGATCAAAATGGCAGCGCAGGCAGAAGTAGGCCAGCTCCGGGTCCTTGTTCTCGTGGACCTCCGCGCATTTTTCGACAAAAAGAAGGTCCTCCCGCCGGTCGGGAAAGGAGGCGCGCAGCCATTCGGCAATCCAGCCCTTGAACAGGTACCGGCGCAGGATCATGGATATGCCGGGGGTGCGCTCGATGGCCTCGGGCAAATCCTCCGGCGTGCGCACCAGCGAGGAGCCCAGCCTGAGCGGGCGGGCGGGGTCAAGGGTGTGGAGCAGCGCGAACAGCCCCAGATCAATGTCGGAAACCCGCCTGCGCAACGAAGCCACGCGCAGGGAAAGGGACTTGATTTCGGGGGTGTTTCCAAGCGCCGCCAGCCACACCTCGATGCATCCGCTGAACAGGGCCTTCCCGAATTCGTCCCGGCAGGGGATGGTGTGCGCCGAAAGGGCCTCCACCATCTGGGCGACGCTCACCAGTTGAAGGCTTCCAATTTCCAGGGGCAGGGTGGGGTCGAGCACATAGCGCAGCTTGAACACACCCAGTTCGATGTTGTCGGAAAATTCCTCCTCCAGCGCCGCCGCCTGCGCCCCCAGTTTGGTGTCGAAAAGCATGAGCCACTGGGAGACGAATCCGCGCAGCAGATCCTTGGCGACGTCGAATTCCCCGAGCCGCCGCGCCATCTCGCGGGGCGTGGTGATGGCGGGGAGGCTCCGGTACGGGATGCGCTTGCCCGCCGCCGCGGTCTCATGGTCCGGCAGGCCGTTGTCCGTGAGCACCGGCTCGCCCCGCAGCCAGGCCGTCACCTGCCGGTAGCCCCAGCGCAGGGAGGGCTCCACCCGGAGCAGCCCGTTGATCAGCCTGGCGAATTCGGGGGAGAGCGTCTTCGGCCGGGGCACCGCGCCCCTGAAATGGCACCCGAGCACCGTGTTCCTGTCCATGCCCGCGAAGGGGGACCGCCCCTCCAGCAGGTGCAGCAGCGTCACCCCCAGCGCGTAATAGTCCGTCTTCGGCCCCACCTCCTTGCCGTCAATCAGCTCCGGCGCGGCGAAGTCCAGTGTGAAAAAACCGGCCGTGGTGGTGCGGCGCACCTTGCCCGGGGCCTCCAGCATGGAGCTCACGCCGAAGTCGCCTATGACCAGGTTCTCCTTGTCCAAGCCGCGGAAGAACATGTTGTTGGGCTTGATGTCGCGGTGGATGATTCCCGCCTCGTGCAGGTAGCGCAGCCCCCGCGCTATCTCCCGGAGGTGGACCCGGAGCTCCGCCTCGCCGATGGGCATGTGGTCCGCAAGGCTTCCGCCCGCGCAGTAGTCCATCACCTCGTACAGCCGCCCCGCCCAGGTGCCGTAGCCGTGCAGGGCGATGACGTCGGGGTGCCGCATGGACAGGAGGCTCTGGAGCACGGCCTCCTTCGGGGCGGCCTTGTCGTGGTAGACCTTAAGGGCGAAAACCTGCCCGTTTTCCCGGTCGGCGCAGCGGTAGACCTCCGCCTCGCCCGTGGGCTCCCCGATGGGCCCCTCAAGAATCTCATAACGGTCGGCCACAACATCCCCCGCCCCCAGCGAAGAGGGGTGGGCGATTCTCGGGGCGGCCGCGCCCTCCTCCCCGCCGAAACGGGCGGTGGCGCGGGTTTCCCCCCCCTCCGCGAAGCGCTCCGTGGCCCGTTCCGAAGCCTCGTCAAAGCGCTCGGTGGGGCGGCTTGAAGGGTCGCCGTCAAACCTTTCGGTCGGGCGGTCACCCATGGGCGGGCGTCTCCGCGCCGTCCGGTCCGGCCTCCACCAGCACGATTGAGATGTTGTCCGTCCCGCCCGAGTCCATGGCCGCCTCCATGAGCAGCGCGCCCCGCTCGTGGAGCGTCCCAGGCCCCGCCAGCAGCTCCTCCATCTTCTCAAGGGCGGTCTCGTCGTGGAGCCCGTCGGAGCAGATCAAAAGCGCGTCCCCCGGCTTCATGGAGGCGGGTTCCGAAACATGCAGGCTGAACTGCTCCGTGCCCAGGCCGTTGGTGATGACATGGCGCATCCCGCTCGAAAGCGCCTCCTCCGGGGTCATCTGCCCGGCGCGCACCGCGAGGGCCACCAGGGAGTCGTCCTGCGTGAGCTGGCGCAGCGCGCCGCCGCGGAAACGGTACACCCGGCTGTCCCCGGCGTGGAACACAAAGTATTCCCTGCCCGAAAGCGCCACCCCGGCCACCGTGGCGCCCATCCCCTGCAGCGCGGGGGAACCGGCGGCGTCCTCAAGGATCTCCCGGTTGGCCCGCCCCACCGCGGCCTCCAGGGCGCGGCGGATGGACTCAAGCCCGCCTTTCTTCTCCGAACCGTGGAATTCCCCGTCAATGGTGTGCAGCGCGATTCTTGCCGCGGTTTCCCCGGCGGCGTGCCCGCCCATGCCGTCCGCAACCGCCGCGAGGAATCCGGCGCGCCGGATTTCGGCGTCGTCCTCGGAAAACTCCGCGTCAACGGTGTCACCGTTTTTTATGGTCCTCCCGAGGAGCACAAAATCCTCATTGTGTCCGCGGACGGGCCCCTGGTGGGTGCGGGCGTGGGCATGGAAGGTAATCATGCGCCGAGTATCCTCACGGTCAGCCCCACCCCGGCGAGCATCAGCCGGTCGCCGTTGCGCACGGGCATCCGCACGCCCGGCGCCACCCGGCGGTTGTTCACGGAGGTGGGGTTGGTGTAGTCCGCCTGCGGAATGGGGGTCACATACCACTGGCCGTCCTCGCAGTCAAAGCGGCAGTGGCGCCGGTGCACAAACTGGATGCCGGGCGTCTGGGCGAGCTGCGCCTCCGCCGTGCTCGTGGGGTGGGACTGGCCCACAATCCACCCCGGCCGTATGGCGTGGCACTGCCCGCTGTCCTCGCAGTCAAGATAAAGGATGGCGGGCGCGGGCGGCGCGCTTTCCGCCCGCGTCCCGGGGTCCGCAGGCGCGGGCGCGACCGGAGCGGCGGGGGCCGCCTGCACGGCCGGGGCGGCGGCGGGGGCCGGTTCGGGCGCGGCGGGCCTGGGGGCCGCCGGGGTGGCGGGCACCATGCCCAGGAATTCCCCGTCCTTGTCGCACACCTCCGCAAGTTCGCCGTTTTGGTGGCCGCATCTCGGGCATATTTTCACATACTTCATCTGCTCATGCTCCGTCCGGGGCGCGGTCATCCCCGCCGCCCACCCCAAGTTCCCCGCACAATGCGGCGCGGTCCCGCGCGTCCGACACGCCGATAATCATGTCGCATTTCCCGGACCTGCTCAAGCCCAGGTTGACGCGCCCCGCCGGAAGGGACTCCACCTGCGCGCGCAGCGCCGCCCCCCGGGCGGTGAGATAGTGAATCCGCTGGTTTCCCGAGCCCGCAATCGGTCCCTGCGGCGGAAAATCCTCAAGGTAGGGGCCGTCTATGAGAATGTCCGTCATCCCCAGCAGCGCCGCCCGCGCGGGCTCCTCCCGGAGCTCCTCCAGGACATAGCCGCTGTAAACAAGAACGCTCCATTCCGGGCGCTCCCCCGCCAGCGCCTCCAGCAGCACGCAGAGCGGCCCCGCCTGGTCGAAGGGCTCCCCGCCGGAGATGGTGACGCCGTCCAGGGGCGTTTCAATGCGGCGGATGCGGCGCAGGAGGGTGTCCACCGGCACGTCCCTTCCCGCGTCGCGGGGCTGCATCTCGGGGCTGATGCAGCCGGGGCAGTCCCGGCCGCAGCCCGCCACCCACAGCACCAGCCGGCTGCCCGGGCCCAGCGCGGTGACCGGATGGGCCGCGGCGTAAAGGCGGAGGCTGCTCATTCGCGCTCCACCTTGACCGTCAGCTCGAAGCGCGTGCCCGCGTCGGGGCCGTGGTCCGCAAGGTTGAGCACGCGCACCCGGCTGTGGGCGGGCACGTTGTTGTCGAAGAGCGCGCGGCTGAGCGGGTTCACCAGCGCCGAGTCCACCGCGTTGCGGATGCCCCGGCCGCCGTGGTGGAGCAGGGTGCGGGCGAAGGCCACCAGCTTGTCGCGGGCGGCCTGCTCCACCACGATGCTCGTCTTGCGCGTCTCCATGGAGGCGCGGGCGAGCTTGCCGATGAGCAGATCCACAATCTGCTCGTCCAGCGGCGGCTTGATGAAGTCGAAGACCACGAAGTTGTCGCCGAACCGGTTCAGGATCTCCGGGCGGCCCAGCACATAGTTGAAATGGTCGCGGATGGCCTCCAGCACGATTTCGCGCATCTGGTGGTAGGGCATGTCGGAGGTGACCAGGGTCTGGTTCTGCCCCTCCGACCGGTCCACCGTGCCAAGGTTGCTCGTGAAGATGATGATGCACTCCGAGAAGTAGACGGTGTCGCCCTTGCCGTCGGTGAGGCGGCCGTCGTCCAGGATCTGAAGGAACTTGTCGAAGATGCTGCCGTGCGCCTTCTCAATCTCGTCGAAGAGCAGGATGGAGAAGGGGTTCTTCTTGACCGCGTTCGTGAGCTGGCCGCCCTCCTCGTAGCCCACATAGCCGGGGGGCGCGCCGAGCAGGCGCTGGTCCGACTGGGGCGCGGCGTACTCGCTCATGTCGAAGCGCAGCAGCCGCTCCTCCTGCCCGAAGAGCAGCTCGGCCATGGCCTTGGCCATCTCCGTCTTGCCCACGCCCGTGGGGCCGGCGAAGAACAGGACGCCGCGCGGGCGGTTCGTCTTGTTGGCGTCGCCCGCGGCCAGGCCGATCACGGCGCGCTTCACAATGTCGAGCACCCGCGCCACCGCCGCCTCCTGGCCCTTGATGCGCGTGCGCACAAAGGCCTCCGCGTCCTTGAGCCGGTCCGGGCCGATCTGGTCCCACTCGCTCGTGGTCACGCCGTACTTGTACATCTCGGCGATGCGCTTGACGTTGGACACGCCGCTCTCCTGGTCGATGATGGGAATCTGCTCGCGCACCGACAGGTTCAGCAGGCTGCGCATCTCGTAGTTCGTCAGGCCCTCGCTCAGGTCCACAAAGTCCTTAATCACCTGCTTCGACGCGCCCACCTGCGCCGACTGCGCGCCGTGGAAGAAGCGGTAGTAGCGGCGGATGAAGCGGGTGCGCTCCTCGCGGTCCGGCAGCTCGATGTGGATGGACCGCGCGCGGGGGTTGTTCAGGTACAGGAAGACCGGAAGGTCGTTCAGCTTTTCGCACACGAGAATCAGCAGGTTGTTCCAGCGCCGGTCCTCGCGCACCACCTCCCGGCTGGTGAGGGTCGCCTTGAGCAGCCGGGTCATGAGCACCCGCTCCTCCTTGGGGAGCCGGTCGGGCGACGAGGTCAGGCGCGACGCGAAATCCACCACAAACGCGCAGGGCACCCGCGTGTTCTGCAGGCCCACGCCGATCCGGTGGAACACCGCCTCCATGTCCACCGGCTTGGGCCTGCCCCCGCGGATGCGGTCCGCGGCCCGGCTCATCATGCCCCCCTGCTGCGGCGCGGGCAGGTTCCGGCCGCCCTCCTCGCCGGGTGCGGCGGCGTCGCGCCCGCAGGCGTCCGCGCCCTCCTGGCCCTTTTCCTTCTCCAAATCCTCCCCTCGCTCCACTTTCCGGAAAAGCGCCTCCATCTCCGGCGTGGCGAAGGTCAGCTCCTCCACCGGGTCCGCCCAGGCCACCACCTCGTAGTCCGCGCCCAGGAGAAAGCGCCGCAGAAATCCGGGCAGGTCGCTCTCCGTCCACCGTATCTCCCCGGGCGTCTCGCCCCGCACCGGAAACGACACCAGGTCGTAGGCGTTGCCGTACACAAACAGCACGTTCTTGATGCTGACAAACCGCGCCATCTCGCGCAGCCAGCGCGGCGACTCGTCATTGATGACTATCATCCAACTGCCTCCCTCGGTTTCGGCCCGCACCCCTATTGTAACTGCAAGCGTAAATCTCCGCAACGGGAGGGGATTCTTTTTCCCGCCGGTGCTATAATAAACCAAACGGGAGGTTATTAATCCATGAGCGGACATGTGGTTGCGACCCCGATGGTGATTCCCCAGGCATTTCCCCTGGTCCAGGTGGCGACGGGGCTGGCCGGCGGCGCCGCCTTTGTCATCTGCGCGGGCGGCCTGGCGGCGGGGGTGAAGGCGCTGACGGACAAGTGCGTGGATGCGGCCAACGAAAAACGCATCCAGGAAAAGCTGCGCCACATCCAGTGGCAGGCCTACTGCGAAGGGGTCCAACGGCAGGCCGAGGACATCTCCGCCGCCGAGTCGGCCGTGCGCGGCTCGGAAAAACGGCTCGCGGCGATGGCGCTGGGCGAGGCGGCGGAACAGCGCCAGAAACTGGAGGGGGAGCATCCGCTGGCGCCGGAGGCGCGGGCGCAACTGAAACTGGGCGAAAGCCGGATTTCCCCGGCCCGGTCCGACGCCGCCCTCCGCGAATTCGCGGGGGTGCTGGAGGAACTCCCCGCCGTGCTGCGCGCCGCCAAGGGCTCGCCGGTGCCCAGGCTGGAGGATCAGCTCAAGCGCATGCGCGCACGCCTCGCAGAGGGCGACACGCCGGACCGGCACGAGCTGGAGGGATTCCGCGACACGCTCCGTGCGACCCTGTCGGCCTTTGCGTCGGACCTGGAGGCGCGCCGCGCGCGCCAGGCCGCGCTCCGGGACCGGCTGGAGGCGGCGCTCGACGTCATCCTCTACGCGGAACAGCTCGCCCTCTCCCTGCCGGAGGAAATCCCCGCGCTCGGCGAGGCCGCCGCGCTGCGCGCCCAACTGGGGGCCATGCTGGACTCCGGCGGCGCGCCCGAGGGCGAGATTGCCATGATCGAGCGGCGCGCCGCCACCATGCGCCTGGAAATCGAGCAGGCCGTGGTGGACGCATCGTGGCAGGAGGGCCTGTCCGAATCGCTGATGCGCAATCTCCGCGAAATGGGCTACGAAACGCTCCAGCCCTTCGGCGGCGCGGGGCCGGTGAACACCGCCGTGCTGCGCGTGCCCGGCGGCGAGCAGCTCCGCGTGGCCCTGCACAAGAACCACCAGATGGCCTTTGAGGTCGTCCATGAGCGCCCTGCGGGCGCGGACTCCTCCGCGCCGCTGAGTGTGGCGGAGCGCGCCCATCTTGCCCTGCAGGAGCAGCGCTGGTGCGGTGACCTGCACGAGCTGATCCGCCGCCTCGTCGCCGAGGGATTCCCCTACCAGGTCTCCTTCGAGCACGAACTGCCCGAAGAGTCGGTGAAGGTCGTGCTGGTGGAAACGGCGGACGACCTGCTGGCGGAGGAGGATGCGGAGGGGGACGAAACCGAAAAACGCCGTTTTTTGGACTGAGTTTCACGGCGCGACACACGGGAGGAAGGCCCTCACATGAGCGGACATACCATCTTTTCACTGGTGGTTCCGGGGGCAGGCGGCCTGCTGGCGATCTCCAGCGCCGCGGGGCTGGCGGTTTCGGTGAAGGTGGTGATGGACGGCTGCGTGGCCGCCGCCATGGAAAAACAGCAGCGGGAAAAAGAGCGTCTCGTCCAGTGGCACGCCTACTGCGCGCGGACACAGGAACTGATGGCGGCCATGTCCGCCGCCGAGTCCGCCGTGCGCGGCTCGGAAAAACGGCTCGCGGCGCTGGCGCTGGGGGAGGCGGCGGGGCAGCGCCAGAAGCTGGAGGGGGAGCATCCGCTGGCGCCGGAGGCGCGGGCGCAACTGAAACTGGGCGAAAGCCGGATTTCCCCGGCCCGGTCCGACGCCGCCCTCCGCGAATTCGCGGGGGTGCTGGAGGAACTCCCCGCCGTGCTGCGCGCCGCCAAGGGCTCGCCGGTGCCCAGGCTGGAGGATCAGCTCAAGCGCATGCGCGCACGCCTCGCAGAGGGCGACACGCCGGACCGGCACGAGCTGGAGGGATTCCGCGACACGCTCCGTGCGACCCTGTCGGCCTTTGCGTCGGACCTGGAGGCGCGCCGCGCGCGCCAGGCCGCGCTCCGGGACCGGCTGGAGGCTGCGCTCGACGTCATCCTCCACGCGGAACAGCTCGCCCTTGCCCTGCCGGAGGACACATCAGGCCGGGACGAGATCATTGCCCTGCGGGCACAATTGGAAACGATGTTCGAATCGGACGATGTCGGCGAGGGCGGCGCCGCACTGATCGAAAGGCGCGCGGAAACCCTCCGGGGGGAAATCAACCAGGCCGTGCTGGACGCCTCATGGCAGGAGGGCCTTTCCCGGTCACTGCTGCGCAACCTCCAGGAAATGGGTTACGAAACACTCCGTGGCTTCGGTGGGGATGGGCCGGTGAACACCGCCGTGCTGCGCGTGCCCGGCGGCGAACAATTGCGCGTGGCGATGCACAAAAACCATCAGATGGCCTTTGAGGTCGTGCACGAGCGCCCCGCGGGCGCGGATCCCGCCGCCCCGCTGACCCTGGCGGAGCGCGCCCATCTCGCCCTGCAGGAGCAGCGCTGGTGCGGCGACATGCACGAGCTCATCCGCCGCCTCGTCGCCGAGGGTTTCCCCTACCAGGTTTCCTTCGAGCATGAACTGCCCGAGGAGTCGGTGAAGGTGGTGCTGGTGGAAACGGCGGACGACCTGCTCGACGAATCCGCCGACGCCGAAGACAGGGAATCAAAACGCCGTTACCTGGAGTAAAGGGGCACGGCGGGGCGCGGCCGGTTTTTCGCCGCCCCCGCGCGGTGTTGAAAAGCGCCGCAAACCGGACGCAGAATATCGGCGTGCCCTGTGACCCCTCACGCCAACCCCTGGAGGCATTGACCATGGACGCATTGAACCGCCGCAGTTTTCTCACCGCTTCCGCCCTGGGCATGGCCTCGGTGCCCTTCGCCCTCTCCACCGCCCGCGCGCAGGACGCGGTGGTGCCCCCCAGCGAAAAGGTGCGCGTGGGGCTGATAGGCTGCGGCGGCATCTCCGAGGCGGACCTGGCCTGCTTCCTCCTCAACCCCGAGGTGGACTGCCCGATCATCTGCGACGTGGACGACGCGATGATCGCGCGCCGCGCCAACCAGGTGGAGGGGCTGCGCGGAAAACTGCCCGACACGGTCAAGGACTTCCGGCGGGTCATCGACCGCAACGACGTGGACGTGGTGCTCGTGTGCACCCCGGACCACTGGCACGCCCTGCCCACCATCTACGCCTGCGAGTCCGGCAAGGACGTGTACGTCGAGAAGCCCCTCGGCCGCTCCATCGACGAGGGCCGCGCCATGCTGGAGGCGGCCAAAAAATTCAACCGGGTGGTCCAGATGGGCACCCACTGGCGCAGCGGCGCGCACTACCGAGACGCGGTGGAATTCGTCCAGTCGGGGAAACTGGGCAAGGTGCGCATGGTCCGCTGCTGGGCCTATCTCGACTGGCTCGGCGGCATCGGCAACCCGCCCGACTCCGCGCCGCCCGACGGCGTGGACTACGACATGTGGCTCGGACCCGCGCCGCTGCGGCCCTTCAACAAGAACCGCTTCCACTTCAACTTCCGCTGGTTCTGGGACTACGCGGGCGGCCTCATGACCGACTGGGGCGTGCACCTGCTGAACGTGTGCCTCTGGGCCATGGGACCGGAGCCCCCGCTGCGCGTGAGCTCCCTCGGCGGCAAGCACGTGCTCCAGGACAACTCGGAGACGCCCGACACGCAGGTGGCGGTCTACGACTTCCCGAGCTACTCGCTCATCTTCGAGCACCAGATTCAGGGCGGCGTGGGGCCGGGCAACCAGCCCCACGGCATGCTCTTCAGCGGCAGCGAGGGCACCCTCATCGTCAGCGAGCACGGATGGACCGTGACCCCCGAGCCGAAGAAGAAGAGCCTGGAGGAAATCAAACAGCCCGAGGGGAAGGACGCGCGCCCCGCCCATGTGCGCAACTTCCTGGACTGCGTGAAATCGCGGGAGAACCCCGTGGAGAACCTGGAGGTGGGCCACTACGTGTCCACCATCGCCCACCTGGGCAACCTCGCATTCCGCTCGAAGAGCGAAATCCACTGGGACACCGAGAAGGAGGTGGCCGTGGGCAATCCGGCCGCCGACGCGATGGTGGCCTGCGAGTACCGCGGCCCCTGGGAGCTCGGATACGGCAGAAGGGGCTGAGCCCCGGACGCTCAGCCCTTGGCCCAAATCTCGTTGAGCAGCGAATAGCCCGCCTGCGCCAGCGCCTCGCACTCGCGCACAATCGCGGGGCCCTCGCCCCGGCGCAGCCGCAGCCGGAGCTGGGTCATCTCCTTCGCCAGCGGAATCACCCGCACGCCGAATTCGTGGGCCAGCTCGGTGCGCCCGCGCCCGTGGAGGCGGCTCAGCGCCTCGTCGCAGCCGCACACAATCGAGCTGGCCTTGATCAGCAGGCTCCGCGCCTCGATGACGGCGGGCGTGGCGTAAATGGCGTTGAGCAGGTGCTCCCGCGCCGCGTGCACCAGCACCAAATCCTCCAGCGGGCGCCGGCCCCGGCCGGAGCTGAGGATGGTCTCCTCGGTCTCGCCGATGTCCAGGGCGTAGCGCCGCGCAAGGTCCAGGTCCACCATCACCTGGCGGCGGTCCGCCTCCAGCACCCGCAGCGCGATGCGGTCGCGCCACTCAAGGCACACCTCCGGCTCCGCGATCATCAGCAGCTGGCCCTGGCCGGGGAACATTTCCAGGTGCCGCGTGTGGTCCATCGGCAGCCAGCCCCGCGACCGGACAAAGGCGGTCATGTCGTAGATTTCCAGCCTGCCCGGAAGTTCGCCGGGAAAGCTGACATTCACCGACACCACCTGGTCCGCGTCGTTGCTCACGATGTAGCACAGGTGGAAATTCTCGCCGCGCAGCCAGTAGGCGCCGCCGTAGTCCATCCCCTGGGGCAGGTGCGACTGCGGATGGCCCGTGACCGAGATTGTCCACCCCTCAAGGGGCGGCTCCGCGGTGGGCGTGCCCATGAACAGCGGGGCCAGCACCGAAAGCCGCTCGATGCGGTTGCCCAGCTCGGCCCAAAGATCGCTGAAGGTCAGGAAGGGGCCCGTCAGCGACCGCTCGCAGTGGCCGCCCGTCCAGACCGGGTCGTTGTGGTAGGCCCGCGTGAACCAGCCCCGCGCCCCGTTGGCCAGCACCTTGTTCAGCATCAGGCGCATCTCGGGGCAGCTGTTCCACCGGGGCGCGCCGCCCGCCGAAACAAATCCGGGCACCGTCACCCAGAGCGGCGCCTCGGGGGCCACGGCGGCGTGGGTGCGCACCGCCTTGCCGATGGACCAGGCGGCGTCCGACTTGAGGTAATTAAACCATTTCAATCCCGCCATGGCCCCGTGGAGCGACAGCGCGCCGGGGTCCGGAAAAGGCACCGCCAGGGGGCGCAGTCCGTCCGTGCGGGCGGTGTGGCACCGCAGCGCGAGCAGCGCCCCCGCATCCTCCTCCTGCGGCGGCGTGTTGGCGCCCCAGGCCACCACCGAGGGCGACTTGGCAAAGGGCGCCGTCATCAAATCCGCCTGCCTCTCCAGCTCCCCCGCGTCCTTCCAGGGCCAGTCGAAAAGCGGCACGATTTTCAGGTCGAAGGATTCCGCCAGCGCAAGCAGGTCGGCGGCGGCGGCGGCGTCAAGGGACGAGGCGTCCTCAAGGGCCACGCAGTTGTGGTGGTGCCGGGTGATGTCCTCGAAGGCCAGCCGCCAGTAGTCGTGGAAGGACACGTCCATCAAATCCGCCAGCCGGCCGGCCGACTGGGCGTTCATGAACACGCCGAAGGGGAAGAAATCCAGCGCCGGGCTGGACGCGGGAAGGAGTGGCGCGCTCCGCAGCGCAGAAATGCGGCCGGCGCAGAAGGCCGACTCCTCCGGGGTCAGCGCCCGGAAGCGGATCGACTGGATTTCCAGCGACTCCGTGTTGCGCCACGCCGAGTAAAGGCGCACGCCCATCCAGTCCAGCAGCGCCGGAAACCCGTCGTGGGAAACCAGCGCCGCCGCCGTCTGCCACTCCCGGGACGGCTCCAGGTGGATCAGGCGCTCGCCGCCGGGATAATGCAGCACCAGCGCGGGCATCGCCTTGGAGCTGAGGCAGCGGTACGTCGCCTCGACCACGGGGGTCCGGCCAAGGTCAACCGGAAAGGGGCCGCCCTCCAGGTTGCGCGTGGTCAGGGCCGCCCAGAATTCCGGCTGCGACCGGTCCAGGTTGTCTATGCGCCGGATGTCCTCGAAATGGCCGATAAGCGCCACCCCGTCGTCCGTGCGCCGCAGGCGCGGCGGAACGGACTGCCATCCGTTCTCCAGCGGATCGTCGGAGAGCGCCCATTTCGCCAGTTCACCGGCGTCGAAAAGCGTCTGCTCCGCCGCCTCACTCGAAGGAGGGCTGGGGCATGTTGATGATGGGAGTGTTTTGAGTATCCCAAGGCGCTTGTAGGGCATTGATCTTGTCCTGTAGTCCGCGCACCGCGGGCGTTTTTTCCGCAACAGGCTTCACCGGGTAACGGCCGTCGGCGGGCCCGCCCCCGGCGGCAACCCCCTTCACCGCCGCAAAGGTCTGGCGGGCGGCCTCGCCGCCGTCAATCCGGATCAGCCCCGTGATTTCGCCGGTCTTCAGCGCCGCGCGGGTGTCGGGGCTGTTGTCACCGGGGCCCACCAGCCCGATCACGCCCGCCCGCTTCATCTCGCGCGCGGCCTTCAGAATCACCGGCACATGATGGGGGCGCGATCCGATGTAGCAGGCCAGCTCCGGGCGCTTGTCCATCAGCTCAGCCGCGTGGGCCGCCGTGAGGCTCCGGTCGCCCTTGTCCTCCTGAACCACGTCCATGAGATAGTCGCCGGCCTTCAGCCCCTCCTCAAGGCCCGCAAGAAACGCCTTGTCGGAGGCGTCCTCCTTGTCCTTCAAAAACACCGCCACCTTCAGCCCGCCGGGCACCGACGACGCCGTGAGCTCCGCAGCGGCGAGGCCCGTGTCCTTCGGGTCCACCCCCACCCAGGCCTTGCAGCCGCTGTCCGCCCCGTCCTTCATCAGCAGGATCAGCGACACCCGGCCCGAAAGCGACTTGAGGTAAGCCGCCTGCTTCTCCGGCTCCACCGGGCACACCGCCACAATGGAAGCGCCGCCGTCCACAAGCTGCTGGATGATCTGCTGCTGCTGCTCCGGCGTCGCGGGCGAGGGCATCTTGACATCCAGGGCCACCCCGGCATCCGCACCCTCCTTGTCCGACGCCTCGCGGAACTGCGTCCAAAATTCGGATATGCCGTCGGTCACCACCGCGGCCTTCACCGGGGCCTGCGCCGAAGCCGCCGCGGAAAAGGCCAGGCATGCGGCCAGCATCATCACGACAAATAAGCGGTTCATGGAAATTCTCCTGTGTTGTCACCACCGCAAAAACGCTGTTTCCGGTCATCCTTGGGACATATCATCGCCGATTCGCCCCGCCGGGTTCCAACCACGGCGGCGGCGCATCAGCCCAGGCGCTGCCCCAGCCACGCCGTCACATCCGCTAGCACCTCCCCCCGGCACGTGTCGTTCCACAACTCGTGGAAGCCGCCCTCGTGCATCTTCAGCGTCTTGTCCGCCGATCCCATCCGCTCAAAAAGCGTCCGGCTGCCCCGGCACGGCACAATCCGGTCCGCCGTGCCGTGGAAAACCAGCGCGGGCAGCGTGATCTTCCCGTAGGCCGCCTCCGCCGCGGCAATCGCCCGCTGAAACTCCGCGCCCGTGCGCGCCGCCACCCGCCCGTGAAACGCGAGCGGATCCTTGTCCGCCGCCGCCGCCACCGCGGGCTCCCGGGAAAGCCCCGAGTTCTCCACCCTGCCCACCGGAAGCCATGGAAGCACCGAGGAAATCACCCCCGCCAGCTTCAGCAGCGCCGGGGGCACATCGTCCGTGAAGCCAAGGAACGGGCTGCTGAACACCGCCCCCCGGCATGCGGGATTGCGCGTCTGCAAAAAGCGCGTCAGCACCATCCCCCCCATGCTGTGGCCCATCATAAACCACGGCTCCCGCCATTCCGCCGCGCCCGCCTGCGCCAAAAACGCGTCCAAATCATCCAGAAAATCATCAAACCGCGCCACATACGCCCGCCGCCCCGGCGAACGGCCGTGGCCCCGCTGGTCATACGCGTGCACCGCAAAGCCCGCCCCGTTCAGATGCTCCGCCACATGCCCGTACCGCGCGCTGTGGTCGCCAAACCCATGCAGCAGCACCACCCGCCCCCGCACCGGCCCCCCCGGACTCCACGTCTGCCCGTACAAACGCATCCCGTCCCGCGCGTCAAACTCATATTCCTGCCGCATGGTCCCGGCCTCCTCTGGTTTCAGGCTCTTCCCCAATAATAGCCGCCCCGCGCCCCCGGCGCAATTCTCCCCGCGGGTTGACCCCATTTTGCACCCCTTATAATCCCCTTCGTCATCCCTCCCGTGCCTCCGTGTGAAAATTCCCTCACTCCTTCGCGCCTTCGCGCCTTCGCGTGAACATCCCCGAAATGCTCACGCAAAGACGCAAAAAAAAAAACACGGGCAGACAGGGGATTCGTTTTTTCTTCCCCATATTTTCCTCCGTGCCTCCGTGCCTCCGTGTGAAAATTCCCTTTCTTCTTCGCGCCTTCGCGTGCCCCCCCCGAATCCTCACACATAGACACGGAACCACACTGGAAAATTTCTTGCCGGGGCGAACGCACGGAACCACACTGGAAAATTTCTTGTAGGGGCGGACCCCCGTGTCCGCCCGTCTTCCTTCCTTCGCGCCTTCGCGCCTTCGCGTGAACTTCCTCCCCCTCTTTTCATTCTTCGCGCCTTCGCGTGAAAATCCCCGAAATGCTCACGCAAAGACGCAAAAAAAAAAACACGGGCAGACAGGGGATTCGTTTTTTCTTCCCCATATTTTCCTCCGTGCCTCCGTGCCTCCGTGTGAAAATTCCCTTTCTTCTTCGCGCCTTCGCGTGCCCCCCCCGAATCCTCACACATAGACACGGAACCACACTGGAAAATTTCTTGCCGGGGCGAACGCACGGAACCACACTGGAAAATTTCTTGTAGGGGCGGACCCCCGTGTCCGCCCGTCTTCCTTCCTTCGCGCCCTCCGCGCCTTCGCGTGAAAATCCCCGGAATGCAAACCGTGACACACGCCAAGTCCATGTCCCATCACTTTGGATCGCGTCAGGCAGATTGACTGTCCCGGCCATATCCGGCGATTCAGTGCTCGCATGCCGGGTTGCCGCGTCCCCCGCCCCCTGCGCTAAAATTGGCGGAGCGGCGGTTTGCGCCAACAACACGGGAAAGGACACCATGGCGGACGGAATCGAGCCGATACATTTCCGGACAAGGAAGCGGACCCATTACGGCCCCGTGACCCAGTGGACGGGGCGGACCCTGTTGCGCCTGATTGGCTGGCGGCTGGTGGGGGAGAACCCCGGCGTGCCAAAATTCGTGGTGACCTGCGCACCCCACGCATCGAACTGAGACTTGGGGCTGGGACTGAATTGTTAATTCACACTGTTAGAGGACAATGCAAATGAACACAACGCTTATCATAGCCGCAATTGCCCTATTTTTGTTTATGTTTATGAGCGCAGGCTCTATTTTTGATAATTTTTCTGCGTGCTTCGTTGGCATGCTCTGCATTGCCGCTTCTCTAAAGGATAAGTATCCACTTTTTATCACAGCATTTTATTGCTATATGCTTTTTATGGGCGCGTTGTATATAATAATATCATTAAGAGGCATGAAGTATAAATCTACAATTATGGATATCGAAAGCCGCCGATTTTCTTGGCTTGTTCGGCGAGTAGACACTAAACAACAAAAAATAAGGAAAGCAAATATATATATTTTATTGGAGGGGGTCGTTTGTGTTTTGTTTGGCATGATTGGACTTGCTTTTCCAGAGTCCGCGTTTGCCTTAATTCAATGACTATTTCAATTTCTATTATTTTTTATGGCTCTTGCATACTGTAACAGAAAGTGCTAATATGGCTTGAAGATATTGGAGGCCTTTGACAGTCGAATCATGAGGGGTTTGAATGGCTGGCGATGGAATGGCGGGGACGGGCGTCCAGCATCCCCCTAAATCCCCCTGCACAAGGGGGACTTAAGGGATGGTCAACCCAGCGGGTTGTTGGCGCTTTGGCGTGTCTCTGCCTCCCCGCTGGCGGCGAACCACTTGACGATTATCAGTAAGAACAGGACTGTTCTCGACGGGTATGCATGCGAATTTGAACTTCGCATTTGTTGTTGATCCGGAGTTTGCCACAGCGGCAATCCGTGGAAACCAGCAAAGAAACTCAAATCATAGCAGAGCCATAAGGGAATAACATCGGAAGGTCATATAATGAACGGCAAGATACAATATTCTGGCGGACCATGGCCGTTTAGTATGAAATTTTGTTTTGGCCGTCATAAATATATATTATATTCACTATACTATGAGGAGTGCGAAGAGCTTGGTTTATTAATTGACACGCCAGCGATGGATGAAGAAGGTCACTTTTTATGGTGCACCAATGTGCGAAAATTTAAAAGTTTACATAAGCACTTGTCAAAGAAATTAGCACGTTTAGGGGTGGCATCTGGCAAGGGAGGAACGATTAATGTTAGTTTGGTGATTTATGGGCTAAGAGATAGCAGCGAGGACCCATATTTTAAACGTGAGGCAGAATGCCTCTCTAATACTATAGTAGATTACTTGAATTCATTAGAAAATGATACTGATGATCAAAGAGCAATATCCTTGCTTGAAAATTTCAGCGACACCATGTTTGAAGGAGATAGTGTTGCTACATTTTATAACAAATTTAATACTAATCTTAAAGAGATGGAAAAAATTATATCTTACAGCCTATATAGGATTTTAGAAAATTCACGAATTTTTTGATGTGCTTTTGTGTATTGTTC